>UMKD01043880.1_pt1 | contig 22954 bp, 20 predicted proteins | sample 1966221 | NCBI WGS metagenome assembly UMKD01 (sample SAMEA4836167, study PRJEB28245) | human gut metagenome | biome: gut microbiome; material: fecal sample | place: Denmark | collected 2008
TTTTCTAAATACTCTTTGTAAATGCCATTTTGTATATCCTGATCTGAGTGCGATATCATCGAGTAATAAACGACTGGTTAAGTTCATTTCAATCCAAACTAATATTTCATTAACAACTGTAGATTGAAATTCTGTGTATTTCCCATTACAGGGAACAGGGATTTCTTTATACATAATATCTTCCTATTAGTTACTTTTTAATCTTATCCGTCATTAAGTCAATAGCCAATAAATAAATGGTAAACAAAACCGAATACAGTTTGTTAATTTGTAAAATAGACAAAACACCGATTTTTAATTAGTTTATAGCCAGTAGAGTTTATCTTAAGGAGATATATTCATAATGATATCGATTAGCAACAGATGAAACTATTACGCCATTTGAATATAAAAACACGGTACTATGGTAAAGCTCTTCATTGGTTGCTGGGGATATATTTCTTTAGCTTCCAGAAACTAATTAAAATTATGGCTGAGATGACGACAGATAGGGTATTCATCGTCTGCCAACCGAATGTGAAGAAAAGAACCCCTGCTCCTAAGCTACCTATTCCACCGAAGAAATAGATAAGAAAATCGGTCATTCCCTGCACTTTAGCGCGTTCATGAGCTTCATAGGTATGTGGTAATAGGTTAGTAGTGCTGATTAAAATTAAATTCCAGGCGACACCGACAAAAATACCCGCCAACAAATAATTGTAAAAATGGTTACCTAGCAGGTTCATAGTCGCTGATAAAATTAACAATATGATACCGCAGAAAATAATGCGTTTTGTCCCTAAATGATGAATTAATGTTCCAGTGAAAAATGACGGTGCAAACATACCTAATACATGGAATTGAAATACAATTGCAATAGAGGAAAAGGCGAAATCATGTTGTTTCATAGATAACGGTATCGAGGCAAAGGTGAAAACCACAATGGCATATCCAACCGCGCTAACAATGGCGATTAATTTTAAAATAGGTTGTGAATACAATGCACTGTAGTCGCGTTTGACTAACACTTCATCCGATGGCGTTTTCACTATTTTCTTTAATGGCACAATTAATAATAGAATAAATGCGATTACATAAATGGCGGCTAACGTGATGAACGGCCCTGCAAACGGGTATTCTGTAAAAAATCGTTGGGTGGTAATAGCTAATGTTGGGCCGATTAAGGCTGCGGCAATGCCTCCACTCATAACTAGGCCAATGGCTTTTGCTCGTAAAGAAATGGGGGCTTCTTCAATTGCGGTAAAACGGAATTGTTGTGCAGTACCAATAGCAATCCCAGTAAAAAACAGTCCAATAGAAAAATAAACTAAATGGCTTTCTATCACGCCCAGAATAGAAAAGCCTGCGCCGATTAACCCACCGATGTTACCAATAATAAAGCCTACTCTTCTCGAATACTTTTGCATTAAAAACGCGATCGGAATAGTTGCTAGGATTAAGCCAACGTACTGGCTTACCAGTGGAATTGTTGCATAAGTTGGGTTGGTAGCCAGTTTTTCGCCAATAACCACTGCTACAGAAAGGACAATAGCATTTCCTGTGATAAATAATGCAAGTGTGATGGCTAACCACCAAACGGATTTTGGCATATACCCCTCTATTTATTAATTAAAAATCAATTAGTTAATATTTCCATCAAGGCGCAATCCCCTTGATTGGAGCAAAGGATACAACTTGAAGTTGACTTTAAGTCAAGGTTTTTTTGGGTGATTTAAAATAGCGATTAATGCTGTATTTTTTTATTTTTGTAGATAATATCTCCATTAGAGTGGTGTGTGATGAATGTCGCAATTACCATTCCTTTGGAATAAAACAAGAAAAAATGATTGTCATCCTGAGAAATTTATGTTTTCTTAAGAAAAGAAACTGAAAAACAACAATCAATAAATTAGACAGACTAAACAGGAAAATCCCGTGAACATGATTACTAATCACTCAAACCTACTACTAACCGCGCCATGTGCCGCGGTGGTCGTGCGTGTGGTGGTGGTCGTGGGCTTAGCGCCGTAACGGGTACAAATCAACGCAGATTTAGAAACCCCGCCGGCGCAAACCGAGCGGGGTTTTTTATCACCTCTCGCTCGGATCCGCAGGCTAGCAAAGGATAATTATGATGAGCGAATCGGGCACCACAACACCACATAAAACCCGCTTTACGGGTGCGGAATTAATCGTATATTTACTGGAAAAGCACGGTATTACTATCGTTTCAGGCATTCCAGGTGGAGCGGCTTTACCTTTTTATGACGCATTAGGTCAAAGCCAGAAAATCCGCCACATACTGGCACGTCATGAGCAAGGTGCAGGTTTTATAGCTCAGGGAATTGCTCGTACCACGGGAAAAGCCGCGGTTTGTATCTCTTCAAGTGGCCCTGGTGCGACAAACTTAGTGACCGCTATCGCAGATGCAAAGCTGGACTCTATCCCGCTGGTTTGTATTACTGCTCAAGTTTCTTCATCAATGATTGGTACAGATGCTTTCCAAGAAGTTGATACCTATGGTATTTCGATTCCAGTAACGAAACATAACTATTTGGTTCGTAATATCAATGAATTGCCACAAGTGATTTGTGATGCTTTTCGTATTGCAGAGTCAGGCCGCCCTGGACCTGTTTGGATTGATATTCCAAAAGATGTTCAAACAGCCACAATTGAACTAACTGAAATACCAGAAGTATTACCGAAAGATAAAGCCCCTGCATTTGACATGGAAAAAGTGCTACAAGCGGCTGAAATGATTAATAACGCGAAACGTCCAGTACTGTATTTTGGTGGTGGGGTAATTAGCTCCGATTCCACAGAAACGGCGATTGCATTTGCGGAAAAAGCAACGTTACCGACAACCATGACACTAATGGCACTTGGTACTATCCCGATGCGAAACCCCTTATATTTAGGGATGTTAGGTATGCATGCTGCCGCAAGTACTAACATGATTATGGAAGAATCGGATTTGTTAATTGTGATTGGCGCGCGTTTTGATGATAGAGCGATAGGGAAAGCTGAGAAATTTTGCCCTAACGCAAAAATTATCCATGTGGATATCGATAAAGCAGAAATTAGCAAAATTAAGCGCCCAGATATCGCCATTCATGCTGATGCGGGTCAAATATTGGAATTGTTATTGCCTTTAGTTGAACGTAATGAGCGCACAGAATGGATGGCGCAAGTTAATCAATTAAAAGAGAAATATCCATTGAATTTTAGCGAGGCTGATAACCCGTTAAACCATTATGGTTTAGTTCTGTCTACGGCACGTGCAGCAGGCGAAGATGCGATTGTGACAACGGATGTTGGTCAGCACCAAATGTGGGCAGCCCAAGCTTATCCTCTGTCTCGCCCACGTCAATGGCTGACATCAGGTGGGTTAGGTACCATGGGTTTTGGTCTGCCTGCCGCCATTGGTGCTGCGCTGGCAAAGCCCGAAAAAACCATTGTGTGTTTTTCCGGTGATGGCAGTTTGATGATGAATATTCAAGAGTTGGCAACCGCAGCGGAGCATCAACTGAATATCAAAATCATCTTAATGAATAACCAAGCGTTAGGAATGGTACATCAACAGCAAGATTTATTTTTTGAAAACCGCATATTTGCTGCAGCTTATCCGTATCAAACGGATTTTATCAAGATTGCGGAAGGGTTTGGTCTGCAAACTTGCGATTTAAATAATGAAGCAGACCCAGAAATGGCATTAGAAGCGATAATGAATACCAAAGGTCCATGTTTGATCCATGCCTTGATTGATGTTAATCAAAAGGTATATCCAATGGTTCCGCCGGGTGCAGCTAACATTGATATGATTGGAGCGTAATTATGGTATTTGAACATCATCCGATTGCTTTAGAGCTAATTGTTCGTAACCACCCAGGTGTTATGTCACATATTTGTGGTTTATTTGCCCGTAGAGCATTTAACGTTGATGGCATTCTATGTATGCCGATTAAAGATAAAGATGAGAGCCGTATATGGCTATTAGTACAAAAAGATGAGCGCTTGTCGCAAATGATTAACCAAGTTGAAAAATTAGAAGATGTTCGGGAAGTACGCTTTAGTGATGATTTGCGTCTTTTCGAAACAATGGAAAATTATTTGCAGTAATTCTGATATTAAACTTTATGACTTAAATAGCCCATTCAATTGCATGGGCTATTTTCTTTTACATTTAATTATAGTGATAATTTAGGGTTTCCTAAAACGAACAAGGATGATATAAAATCAGCTACTGAATAATGATTCTCTGAATGTATTGCAGGTTTGTATTTCGCAATATGAATAATAAACAGGTATAAAATTATGCAAAATAATATCTATTTGTCGGACACCTATCAGTATGAAGTTGAAACATCCCTACTGGTACAAGGGCATGATGATGAAGGTCATTGGATAGCTTTAAAAGATAACATTTTTCACCCACAAGGCGGCGGACAACCCATGGATACAGCATGGGTGAATGATATACCTGTTCGTATTAAGAAACAATCGGGTGGGCTAATTGTAGGATACATACCTGAAGGTGTTACTTTTAGCCAAGAAAATAATGTGGTTGCAAGGGTGGACAAAGAAAAACGTCATCGCTACGCTGCTCTTCATACCGCCGGTCATTTGTTGAATTGGGAATTGCGTCGTTTTGGCTGGCTTGCACAAAAAGGCCATCATTTTCCTGATGAATCTCGAGTGGAATTTAGCATGATGGAAGGGGATGTTACTCCTTTTGATGAACTCGATAGCCAATATATTGAAGATATTGTTAACCAAAGCATTCGTAGTGGACGCTCCGTTGCAATAAAGCAAAAGGATGATTTACGGATCAGTTATATCGACCAAACTGAAGAAATGCCTTGTGGTGGAACACATGTTTCTTCGCTAGATAATATTCAGCATTTTTCAATTAAGTCGATGAAATTTAAAAAGGGGACACTGCGCATTAGTTATGATGCACAACATGCCGTAATTTAAACGCTATCACTAAGATGGGAGTAGGTCATAACAACAGTTGCTTGAAGTTCTCCTTCCATACAGAGATAACTATGTGGGAAATCACCACTGAAAGCATAAAAGTCCCCCGCCTCTAAGACGATATTTTGGTCGTTATGCAGTCGTAACATGAGTGAGCCAGAATTCACCATAATGTGTTCATGGGTTCCACTCATATGGGCGGGGCTATTGATGATAGCGCCTCTCTTCATGGTCAATTGCCAAATTTCAGAGATATTTCCCATGCTAATGCGAAATTTAAACTGTTGTGAATACTCTTTTTCGCTGGGAGTGGCTTTGAGGAAATAGGGATAAGCCTCATGTTGCCGAGTAAACAGGTCGCTAAGTGGAAAGCGTAGGGCAATAGCAATCGACTCTAATGTATCAATACGTGGGTTTGAGTCACCGGACTCCAGTTTGGATAAAGCCGCTTTCGATATTCCTGATATACGCGATAGTTCGTTTAGCGAAAGGTCTCTTGCTTGCCTCAGTAAGCGAATTTTTTGCCCGATTTTTATATTAATTTTTTTATCCACAATGTGTCTTTACCTGAATTTTAATTTATTGTGCTAATTCTGTATTACTCAGAGAAGCAAATTATACACGCTTAATTGTATATTGTATTTAAAGCGGCTATTTTGTTTTTTGATATAGATTTGAAATTTAAAACCCTACAAAAATAAAACTATTTTCTGTATTTGAAAGAAACTATAGTGAGGATGTTAAAAAACGTCTGGAGTTTAGGTCATGCCGTTTGAATTATTATCACCAGAAATGGCGATTTGTTTCTCAACACTGCTTTTTGCTTATTTGGTTTTTGGCATGGTGGGCTTTGGTTCAGCCCTGATTGCAACACCAGTATTAGCAATGTATTTGCCGTTAAATATGATTGTTCCAATTTTGGCGTTAATTGATTTAACTGCCGCGATTTTAAGTTTATTTAAAGATGGTAAAAATGCGGATTATCAGGAAATTAAATGGATAATTCCACTAATGATAGTGGGGAGTTTAGTCGGTGCTGCGATTTTATTAAAAACTCGCCCCGATATACTCGTATTACTACTTGGGTTATTCGTTGTAGGCTATGTACTCCATGCTTTCTTTTCTAAAAAAGCAAAATCACCCTTTTCAAAAGCATTGGTTGTTCCATTTAGTTTAGTGGGTGGTGTTTTTAGTGCTTTATTTGGTAGTGGTGGCTTTATTTATGCCATGTATTTATCTAGCCGAATTGAAGATAAACAGCGTTTTCGTATCACTCAAATGACATTAATTGGGTTTAGCACACTAACTCGAGTCGTGATATTTTTAGTGATGGGGGTGTATCTTAATCTAGATATTTTATTGATTGCTTTAGCGTTTTCTCCCGCCATGTTAATTGGTACGTGGGCTGGACGGCATATAACATTAAGAATTTCACGTGAAGGCTTTTTAAAAGTTATTAATGTCATCATTTTATTATCAGGTGTTGTGCTGCTTTATCGGTATTTTTTCGTCCTTTAAGTATTTAGAACGTCAAAAATAGTTTCATAAAGATAAATAGCAGAATATATAAGTCGTGTTACAATCACCGCAAACATTATTAGTTTCACTAGTAATGATGTGGTTTTTTATTTTTCATAATAATCTATTTTATGGAGTTAAAATCTGTTCTTTTGTAAAAAAGAAACGGGTTAATTTCAACATGAGCTCTGATAATCAGCGTTTACAAAATTTTCGTCGTTCCCCATCTTTTGCTATTTTTACTATCACTATGAGTATTGCGGTCATTGGTATCGTTATTGGGCTAAGTATTCCAATGGTTGCGCTTAGGCTAAATAACTATGGTTTCAATGAGTTGTATATTGGCATTATTTCGGCGGCACCTGCATTAGGCATGTTTTTAATTGCACCAGTGGTTCAACGTATTGTGCGTTGGTCAGGTAAGCGAAAAGCAATGCTATTGGCAACGATTGTTTCTGCCATTAGCTTATTACCACTATTGAGTACGTTACCTCTTTGGTTATTATTTCCGTTACGGTTAGTAACGGGCTTAGCGAGTGGTGTGATGATTTGCTTGGGGGAAACGTGGATTAACGAATTATCGCCTGAAAATAAACGGGGCCGTATTTTGGCAATTTACACTACAGTCTTCACAGTAAGCCAGCTACTTGGGCCTTCATTTATTGCTTATTATGGCGTGGAAGATAAATCACCTTTATTGATTTGTACGTTGATCCATTTAATCTCTGTGGTGCTATTTATTTTAATGGATCAAAAAGTCGGTGACCGTTTAGCTGAAAATGCCGCGAAATCTAATTTTTCAATTATTCAATTTGTAAAAATCGCACCGGGTATTTGTGGTGGAATTTTATTTTTTGCCTTCTTTGATGGAACCATTTTATCGATGTTCCCGATTTATGGTATGGGAATGGGGCATACAGAGGCGGTTGCTGCATTAATGATTAGCGCCATTCTTGCTGGGGATGCCATTATGCAGTTACCTTTTGGCTGGCTAGCAGATCATATGAATAGAGAAAAACTGTACCGAATTTGTGGCATTATCACACTTGTAGCCAGTCTATTATTGCCCTTCCTTATTACTCAACCTTATCTAATTTGGGTATTGTTGTTTGTTTTAGGGGCGACTGCAGGGGCAATTTATACCATTGCTTTGGTACAAATCGGCCAATATTTCAAAGGGAATGAGTTGATCATCGCTAATGCAGCTGCCGCTATGCTGTGGGGAATTGGCAATTTATCAGGGCCATTACTTGCTGGGGTTGCGACTTCAATCTCACCTGTAGGTTTACCGGTGTTATTGGTTCTGTCTGTAACAGTATTTTTATGGTTCACACGAGAAAAATACAGCGCCCAAACGGTTGAACAAGTTATCCAATAAGCTGATTTGCGGTGCTTTACTCAAATTAGCGAGCACCGCATATAAATTACTCAATAACTTTATACACAACTAGATTTTCTCGGAATTCATCTGGGCGGTGATTGTGCCAGAATAACTCCATGCCTTGTGGCGCAGGTTTAATCGTTTTTGAGAGTACAATTAGCCAGCGGCATTGTTCAGGTTTTTCAAACTGGTCTTGGCGTTGGTGTAATACGCCAGTGTAATAGTAGAGCATTGGCGCTTCAGATTCGCCAATATTATCAGAAGCCATACAATCATTTTCTGTAAATTGGCCAGATAAATGCTGGTTTAAATCGACAAAAACCCCTTCGAAACCTTTTGCGTAGTCTATCCACCCCAAAAACAGGGTTAAAATTACCCCCCAAACAGCACATAAGCCTAATAACCAGTTTTTCATCATATGAAAAGCAGGTGGTATAGGGTTTGGAATAATTTTATTGTGTAAAAACCATACCAATGTAATTAACAGAGCGCAGATAAATGCAATGGAAGAAAATGGCATTTGGTAGCTCATGGGGAGCCAGCGGCTAAATGGAGCTAGCCATTCTTGTTGATGACCAGTCAAGGCGATGAAATAGCAAGCCCATAAAAAAAGAATGAGTACAGACCATAAAATAGCCGCAAAGCGGGCAATTCCATTAAGGATTTTTTCAGGGAAACTAAGTAGTGTTTGGGTTCCTAAAATGGCCATTGGGGCAATAAAAGGCAATAAATATAGTGCGCGACCAGAAGCTGATATCTGTAGGAAAACAACGCCTAATAAAGGAAATAGTGCTAACAGAAATTCGTTTGAATTAAATAAACGCTTAATTGGGTGCCTTAGAAAATAAGCGACAGCTAGTAAACCGGAAGGAAAGGCAAATAAGGAAACCGCTGCAGGGATCCGCGTTAGGTTAGCTTTTGCGCCTAATTTCTCAACAGAAAAACCAAAGAAACGGCCGATATTATTTTCCCAAAACCACACTATAAATAAATCAGGATGCTGAAGGTAGAGTTGGATAGGCCAAGGTAAAATAGTGATAAGGGCGATTAAGCCTGCGGTTAAGCTGTGCAACCAAAATTGCTTAGTCCGGCACTGAGCAAGAAAAATGGGAGATAAGAACAGGCAAATCCAGAGAACTCCGGGGATGAAAACGCCTTTTGACAACATGGTGACGATGGTTCCAAGAGATAACCAAAGTGCAGACATGCGCATTTTTTGTTGTTGTATCAGCCCCAATAACCCATACAGACCAATGGTTGCGCCTGCCATCAGTGCAACATCGGTAAACATATCATGACTATGCCTGATAATCCCGGGGGCACAGGCATACAGTGCAAAAGCGACCCAAATGCGAGTATCAGTGAAGTCTGTGGCTTGGAAAAAACGACGTGCCAAAAGAATAAAAAATGAAAAATTGATCACCGAAAAAAATAAGCTTGCACTACGAGCTGCATCATAAAGTGGCATGAAGCTTGAAAATAAATGAGAGGTAATAGCTGCAACCCAATAATAAAGCGGGGGTTTTTCCATAAATGGCTCACCCGCATTTGTAGGTACTAACCATTTACCAGTCTCATACATAGTTTGAATAATACCAAAACTATAATTTTCATCTTGTTTCCAAGGGCTGTGGCTATATATTCCTGGTAATAAATACATAGCAAGAAAACTAATGAAAAGTAGTAAAATACTCCGCTGTAATATGATTAATGGTGCATTCTTATTTGACATTTTTAATATGTTTTATGTATTTTTTACTTGATTAAATTGAAACTATAACTGCAGTTGATAATAATTTAGGTTATATACTTAAATATATATTTACTCAGCAAGTGATATTTATTTTTTAATAAAAACAATAGGAACTGTTTTTTTAGCTCTATTTTTAGAAGACGCATATTACCACCAGTAAATAAGTTTTTAGCTATTGGTTTTGTAAGCAAATATTCTGGGATTGTATCAAAAAAATGATCCTCCTCTTTAAACAGACACTATATGAAAGGTATTTAGCTATTTTTACGTAAAGTAAATGTAACTAAAAAGAATCATTATTTGAAAATAATCTTTATTGCATAAGAATCTGCATATTTGGGTGCTAAAAAACAGCAATTGGGTAAGAAATGCTAAAAATACTTGATCATTCCCCCTGTTTAGAATGATAATTACCCCCCTCACGATACGTTTTATTCTATTTTAAAAGCCAAACGATTGCGCAACTGTTTTTATTGGGTTTTTTTCTCGGTTAGTTTATTTTTTCTTAAAAACGTAATCGTTTACGTCAACGTATAGGTTAGTTGTTAGCAGTATTTGAGCGTCTTCGTTTTCCATTAACAGCAGAGGTATATCATGTCAGGCCAACAGGCTTCATCCAGTTGCAAATTGGATTCATTTTTCAAGATAACAGCGCGCGGCTCTTCAGTTCGCCGTGAAATCATTGCAGGATTAACTACATTCTTAGCGATGGTTTATTCTGTCATCGTTGTACCTGGCATGTTAGGGCAAGCAGGGTTCCCTCCAACTGCGGTCTTTATTGCAACCTGCTTAGTGGCTGGTTTTGGTTCTTTATTGATGGGATTATGGGCCAATCTACCAATGGCGATTGGCTGTGCTATTTCACTGACTGCATTTACCGCATTTAGTTTGGTATTAGGGCAGCAAATTAGTATTCCTGTGGCATTAGGTGCCGTATTTTTAATGGGGTGTTTGTTCACCATCATTTCTGTTACAGGTATTCGTAGTTGGATATTACGCAATATGCCAATGGGTATTGCACATGGTACAGGTATTGGTATCGGTTTATTTTTACTGTTAATCGCTGCTAATGGGGTGGGTTTAGTGATCAAAAACCCAAATGCAGGCTTGCCTGTTGCTCTTGGTGAATTTACGTCTTTCCCTGTTTTGATGTCACTCATTGGTTTAGCGGTTATTTTTGGTTTAGAAAAACGTCGTGTTCCGGGTGGTGTACTCCTCGTTATTATTGCAATTTCAATTATTGGTTTAATTTTTGATCCCGCAGTGAAATATCAAGGTTTTTTCAAGTTGCCTTCATTGGGTGATGATGGGCTTTCATTGGTTTTCAATATGGATATCATGGGCGCATTACAGCCAATGGTATTGCCAAGCTTACTTGCATTAGTCATGACGGCGGTTTTTGATGCAACAGGCACTATTCGTGCGGTGGCGGGGCAAGCGAATTTATTGGATAAAGACGGTCAAATTATTGATGGCGGTAAAGCGTTAACCGCAGACTCTGTAAGCAGTATCTTTGCGGGTGCGATTGGTGCATCTCCTGCGGCGGTATATATTGAATCTGCAGCAGGTACCGCCGCTGGTGGTCGCACAGGTTTAACCGCCGTGGTTGTCGGCGTACTGTTTTTACTTATTCTCTTTTTATCGCCGCTATCTTATTTGGTGCCTGCCTATGCAACAGCTCCAGCATTGATGTATGTTGGGCTTTTAATGTTAAGTAATGTCTCTAAGCTTGATTTCGATGATTTTGTGGATTCAATGTCTGGCTTATTGTGTGCCGTATTCATTGTTCTGACTTGTAATATCGTCACGGGGATCATGTTAGGCTTTGCTGCTTTGGTTATCGGCCGCATTTGCGCAGGCGAATGGCGCAAATTGAATATTGGTACTGTGATTATTGCTGTACTTTTAGTGGTGTTTTACGCTTCAGATCTGGCAATCTAAAGTGGATTATTTCAAAAAGGTGGCTAATGTTGCCACCTTTTTAACTTATTGTATTAATTAATCGTAAAGTCTCAATTTTTTCCCCGAAAATGGATGGCTAGGGATAAAATAGAGAGAAGGCGGTTAATCAAGTGGATGTGCATGATTTCCACTGGTTACTGGCTTAGTCTTAATTATCATGGTCTGGACGGTGCTATCTCTTACTATGCGGCGGCAGGCAAAATTTTAGGTTCTAGTCGCTAGGTTAATTCAGTAAGGGCAACATGGAAATTTTCTTTACTATTCTTATTTTGATTTTAGCTGTCTCTGTTTCAGGGGTAGCCGCTAAAATTCTTCCTATTCGTATTCCTCTTCCTCTCATTCAAATTGCTATCGGTGCGCTGTTGGCTTGGCCTCAATTCGGCCTGCATGTCACCTTTGACCCAGAACTTTTTATGGTTCTGTTAATCCCACCTTTGTTGTTTGTTGATGGGTGGAAAACCCCAACACGCGAGTTCTTTCAAAATGGTCGAGAAATTTTTATTTTAGTGTTGGTTCTCGTGCTGGTTACAGTGATTGGGATTGGTTATTTAATTTACTGGTTGATGCCAGGTATTCCATTAATTGCTGCGTTTGCTCTAGCGGCTGTGCTATCTCCAACTGATGCCGTTGCGTTATCTTCAATTGTTGGAAAAGGGCGTATCCCTAAACGGATGATGAGTGTGCTAGAAGGGGAGGCATTGATGAATGATGCCTCTGGTCTGGTTGCATTAAAATTTGCGGTAGCAATTGCCATGGGAACCATGGTGTTTAGTGCTTCTGGCGTTACCATTGAATTTTTCAAAGTTGCGGTTGGCGGGCTACTCGCAGGTATTATCGTGACTTGGCTGTACAGCAAATCGTTACGTTTAATGAGCCGTTGGAGTGGTGATGACCCAGCAACCCAAATTGTATTTATGCTATTGCTGCCATTTGCATCATACATGATTGCGGAACATATTGGGTTTTCAGGTATTTTAGCCGCCGTAGCGGCGGGTATGACCATCACAAAATCGGGGGTTATCCGTAACGCTCCATTAGCGATGAGGCTACGTGCTGATAGCGTTTGGTCGATGCTTGAATTTGTCTTTAACGGGTTGGTTTTCATCATGTTAGGGCTTCAATTGCCCGGTATTTGGGAAACGTCTGTTATCCAAGCAGATCTCGACCCAAGCGTAGAAACGTGGATGCTATTTGCCGCGGTGGCAATTATCTATTTTGCTTTACTGTTATTGCGTTTTTGTTGGCTATGGCTGATGAAAAGGTTTAGCCGTTTATTCTTAAAGAAAAAGCCACTACAATTTGCGAACTATACCGTACGTGAGCTTTGGCTAGCCTCTTTTGCAGGGGTACGCGGGGCTATTACCTTAGCGGGTGTGCTCTCTATTCCGTTATTTTTAACGGATGGCTCGCCATTCCCTGCTCGTTACCAGCTCGTGTTTATTGCCGCGGGAGTTATCTTATTTTCCATTTTTGCAGGTGTGGTCGCTTTACCGCTTCTGCTGCGTAATTTTAAAGTGGGAGATAAAGAAGCGGATGCCAATGAAATTCGCATGGCAAAAGCCGCGATGGCGGAAGTGGCGATTGTCAGTTTAAATAAAATGCAGGAACGTTTATCTGCTGACGTTGATGAAAAACTCGATTCAGAAGATATCAGTGAAGTCGCTTCCCGCGTGACGGGTTATTTAAGGCGACGTACCGCAGGACAAGATGAAATTGACCATAATTTGCTGGTTGAAGACCTTGAACGGCGTTTCCGTTTAACGGCATTACGCGCAGAACGTGGTGAGCTTTATCACTTGCGCGCAACCAAGAAAATCAGTAATGAAACGCTACAAACGTTACTGGTTGACTTGGATTTATTAGAAGCCGTCTTGATCGAAAAAGAGCATTAAAACCAAAAAGCGAGTATTCTAGCCAACATTCTTAAGTTTGGGGCGAAATACAGCATTATGTGGTTACTTGTTATCACGACGCTGCTTTGGGCAGCGTCGTTTAGTCTTATCGGCGAATACCTTGCGGGTCAAGTAGATAGTTGGTTTTCAGTGTTAGTACGGGTTGCACTGGCTTCGCTGGTTTTTTTACCTTTCCTACGTTGGCGCCAATTTAGCGCTAAAGTGATTGCGCTCTATATGCTAGTGGGCGCTTGCCAACTAGGTATCATGTACCTGTTTGTCTTCCATGCTTATCAATACCTTACTGTTGCTGAATTTTTGCTTTTTACGGTATTAACGCCGCTATATGTCACGTTAATTTATGACTTATTAGAACGGCAAAAGCTGCGTAAAGGCTATTTGTTTAGCTCACTATTAGCGGTCATCGGTGCTGCAATTATTCGTTATGACCACTTGAGTGAATCTTTTTGGTTAGGTTTACTTTTTGTGCAGTTAGCAAATATCTTTTTTGCGATTGGGCAGGTGGGGTATAAACGTCTGATGGAGGTGCATCCGATCCCTCAACATCAGGCTTTCTCATGGTTTTACCTTGGTGCAACGCTAATTGCATTACTTGGATGGCTGCTATTTGGTAATAAATCGATGATGCCGACAACGACTCTCCAGTGGGGCGTCTTACTGTGGTTGGGTATTGCAGCTTCAGGCATTGGCTACTTTATGTGGAACTATGGCGCAACCAAAGTGGATGCTGGAACCCTTGCTATTATGAATAACATGATGGTCCCAGCGGGGTTATTAGTGAATTTTGCTATCTGGCAACAACATCCGGATTGGCTGAGTTTTACCATAGGATCGAGCCTGATAGTTGCTTCTCTTTGGGTGCATAAGCGTTGGATCCTTTCGCGGCCTTCACATAAGACAAGTTCTCCACGGCGTGGTCCGTCGTCGTCTCAGTAAACGCTTCAATAGCTGGCTGGCGCTGTTCTCCTTCACGGCAAGCTGCATACAGCCGGCTCCATAAACCGCTACCCAAGGTTTTGGTTTTTACTAGCCCTTGTTTTTCAAATGAATCAACCGCCCAGTGAGGTAGTGCGGCGATGCCCATTTTGGCTGCAACCATTTGGATTAAAATTAATGTGTTATCGACATTTTTCACATTAGGAGACACGCCCGCAGGTTGCAGAAAATGGCGCCAAACATCGAAGCGATCCCGTTGTACAGGGTAGATAAGCAGTGTTTCATCTGCCAAATCATGGGGCTCAATATGCGGCCTTTTGGCTAACGGGTGGTCATTCGCTACAATCAATTTCACTTCATAATCAAACATTGGCGTATAGTGGATGCCTTGATCTGGCAAAATGTCAGAGGTCATCACAATATCCAATTCCCTTGACAGTAATTCAGGTTGAGGGTCGAACGTCACCCCTGACTTAAAATCTACGCTGACTTGTGGCCAAGTTTGTCTGAATTGTTGTAATGCAGGGGTTAACCACTGAATGCAGCTATGGCATTCAATCGCGATGCGTAATGCACAAACCCCAGGCTCATTACATACTCGAATAGCATCTTTCACCAATGGCAGAACCTGTTGCGCCAATTGTAATAAGACTTCCCCTTGTGGCGTAAAGCGCAATGGCTGGCTTTTACGAACAAATAACCGGAAACCTAGCCGATGCTCTAAATCACTAAACTGATGTGATAAAGCAGATTGTGTCTGGTGCAAGTGAGTTGCTGTTGCCGCTAATGAACCGTATTGGCTGAGCGCTTGCAATGTTTTTAAATGTTTTAGTTCGATCATGAGAAACCTTCACGGTGACAATGAAAAATTTGCGCTTGTGCTTTATACAGTACCTGTTGATTATGGATGTGTAAACATCTAGACGGCTAAATATTTTAAGGGGTCAATATGTCTGTTATAAATCATACACTTGGTTTTCCACGTGTCGGTCTAAAAAGAGAGCTAAAACGTGCACAAGAAGATTATTGGGCAGGCAAGATTGACCAAGCCGCTCTATTAGAAACTGGTTATCAACTACGTGCACGCCATTGGCAGCAACAAAAAGAGGCGGGTGTTGAGCTATTACCCGTTGGTGATTTCGCTTGGTATGACCAAGTGCTGACAACCAGTTTGTTATTAGGCAATGTGCCGCCACGCCATCAAAATGATGATGGTTCGATTGATTTAGATACCTTATTTCGAGTAGCCCGCGGTCGCGCACCAACGGGCAAACCCGCTCCAGCAGGTGAGATGACGAAGTGGTTCAATACTAACTACCACTACATCGTGCCTGAATTTCAAAAAGGGCAACAATTTTCCCTGTCTTGGACACAACTGTTTGACGAAGTCGATGAGGCATTAGCATTAGGCCATAATGTGAAACCGGTTATCATTGGCCCTATAACCTACCTTTGGTTAGGTAAAGTGAAAGGGGAACTATTTGACCGCTTATCATTATTGAATGAATTATTACCTGTTTATCAGGAGATCTTGTCGCGCTTAGCAGAAAAAGGTCTTGAGTGGGTGCAAATTGATGAGCCTGCATTAGTGTTAGATTTACCAGATCAATGGCAGCAAGCTTATCAGCAGGCTTACCAAGCGCTATCAGGCCAAATAAAAATACTGCTAACCACCTATTTCGATGGTATTAGTCACCATGTAGACTTGATTAAGCAACTCCCTGTGCAAGGTCTACATGTTGATGTGGTTGCAGGTGCTGATAATATTGAAAAACTACATCAAATACTGCCAGCAGACTGGGTATTATCACTAGGAATCATTAATGGTCGTAACGTATGGAAGGCTGACTTAGGGGAAAAATTCTTACAGGTGAAGCCGCTCTTAGGTCAGCGTGATATATGGGTAGGAACGTCATGTTCATTACTGCACAGCCCAATTGACTTAAATGATGAGACGCGTTTAGATGCCGAAGTAAAAAGCTGGTTTGCTTTCGCTATCCAAAAATGCGAAGAACTTGCTCTGTTAACAAAAGCGTTAAATCAGCCAACAGACAGCCATATTGCTGAATTAGATACATACAGCGCACCTATTCGAGCGCGTAGAACATCAGCTCGTGTGAATAATGCTTCAGTGGCTCAGCGTTTGGCGGCAATCAGCGAAGGGGATACAGAACGTTATAGCCCCTATCCACAGCGAGCAGCGCGCCAACGTCAACGCTTTAACTTACCATTATGGCCAACAACCACGATTGGCTCATTTCCTCAAACAAGTGAAATCAGAACATTACGTTTAGACTTCAAAAAAGGGAATGTGGATAAAACCTACTATCGCACCAATATTAGTGAACATATTAAGCAAGCCATTAAAGAACAAGAAATTTTAGATATCGATGTCCTTGTGCATGGTGAAGCTGAACGTAATGACATGGTGGAATACTTTGGTGAGCACTTTGATGGCTATGTATTTACCCAAAATGGTTGGGTGCAAAGTTACGGTTCACGTTGCGTTAAACCGCCAGTGATTATTGGTGATATTAGTCGCCCAGAAGCCATTACGGTGGAGTGGGCAAAATATGCTCAATCTTTAACGGAGAAACCTGTCAAAGGGATGTTAACTGGCCCTGTCACTATTCTATGTTGGTCATTCCCACGTGAAGATGTTAGCCGTGAAACGATAGCGAAACAAATTGCGCTAGCGTTACGTGATGAAGTGGACGACTTACAAAAAGCGGGTATCGGTATTATTCAAATCGATGAGCCTGCACTGCGTGAAGGGTTACCATTGCGTCGAGACGAGTGGGCAGCTTACCTCAAATGGGCGGTTGATGCTTTCAAGCTCAGTGCTGCGATTGCGGATGACGACACGCAAATTCACACCCATATGTGCTATTGCGAATTCAATGACATCATGGATTCCATTGCGGCATTGGATGCCGACGTGATTACGATTGAAACATCACGTTCAGATATGGATTTGTTAGATGCATTCGAAGATTTTGATTATCCAAATGAAATTGGACCCGGTGTTTATGATATTCACTCACCAAATGTACCGAATGTGGAATGGATTGTTGCGCTATTAAGAAAGGCGGCGAAGCGTGTTCCGGTTGAGCGCTTATGGGTTAACCCAGATTGCGGCTTGAAAACTCGTGGCTGGCCAGAAACTCGCCAAGCATTAGCTAACATGGTTGAAGCAGCGAAACAGCTCAGAAATGATCAGTAAAATGGCGATTAGTTAGTGTGTCAAAAAGGCAGGTTTTCCCTGCCTTTTTAGAAAGTATTAACCAAATAATTTAGATTTCAGTAAGTTCATACCGATAGAAGCCAAATCGAGGTTTTCTGGGACTTCGCCATTTGGTGTGGCGCTATCAACCAACTGAGGAAGATATTTAGCAATCATTTCTGAGGTTGCTTGAGGCTCTAAGCCAACCTGTTGAGCTAATTCTTGGATATTTGCATTTCCAAAAACTTGCATTAATTGGCTGGCATCGATAGGTAAATTATTCCCTTCACTGATCCACGATGCAATAACACCGCCTAAGCCTTGCTCGTTAAATTTTTCGATAACACCTTGAAGGCCACCTTGCTCCTCAACCCAGTTTATTACTGATTGAAATTGTTGCATTTTATCGCCTGCAACCATACCCATCATTTGCTCAAATAACCCCATGTTATCTCCTAGGCAATCCGCCAATTTATGCTCTCATCCATAGTATGGAGCATTATTCAAAAAATTGTAGTCGGCTATTTTCAGCAATTTGAGTTTTAGGTCAATAGAAATGATGCATTGAATATAGCCCAGTAGAGAAACAAAGGTTTTTCATTTGTGAATTAAACGTGAATAAACATAACGAGCGTCACATTTTCTATCACATTATTCTGTGAAAGCATGTTTAAGGTAGATTTTTATTTATTTTGTTTTAATTCAATTATTTATGCTTATATTGTTTGTTTTTTATATTATCTCAAATGTGATATTAGTCATGTGTTTGTGAATTTTATTGTGTGAAAATTCACAACAGTCACGAAGATTAACAACATCAGGGGTCATTATGGGAAATTTCGTTAATAAAATTGGCGTGATTGGCCTAGGTTCTATGGGGATGGGGATCGCACAATCTCTTATAAAAAATAACATTCCTACCTATGGATTTGATTTAAACCAAGATGCATGCAAAAGCCTACTTAACGCAGGCGCAATTGCAGTGGGGCAAAATGCAGCGGAATTTGCCCATGAAATTGATGCTTTGTTGCTGGTGGTGGTTAATGGTCGTCAAGTTGAAGCCATTTTATTTTCGGGTGAACAGCCTTTAGTTGAACAACTACGCCCCGGTACGGTTATTGTGTTGCACAGTACCTTGGCTGCGGAACAAACTAAAAATATCGCTCAGCGCCTTGCCTCATATCAATTACCGCTTGTAGATGCGCCTATTTCAGGTGGCTCAATTAAAGCCGCTGAAGGGAAATTGACTGTAATGGCTTCAGGTGAACCAGCTCTATTTGAGCAGCTTTCACCCGTATTTAACGCTATTTCTGAGCGCTTATATCGCGTAGGGGATGAAGTCGGCTTAGGTTCAACCGTCAAAACGATTCACCAGTTATTAGCTGGGGTGCATATAGCTGTTGCCGCAGAAAGCATGGCTTTAGCCGCCAAGGCGGGTATTGACCTTGACGTGATGTACGACATTGTTACCCATGCAGCTGGAAATTCATGGATGTTTGAAAACCGTATGCAACATGTCTTAGACGGTGATTATACGCCAAAATCCTCAGTCGATATTTTTGTCAAAGATTTAGGGCTAGTGATGGAAACAGGGAAAGCATTAAATTTCCCGCTGCCACTTGCTTCAACAGCCCATCAAATGTTTATTTCAGCGAGCAATGAAGGCTTTGGTCAGCAGGATGACAGCGCGGTGATCAAAACATTTAAAGGTATTACTTTACCGGAGAAAAAAGCATGACAGTGAAGTTAGGCGTAATAGCGGATGATTTTACCGGTGCGACAGATATTGCAGGCTTTATGGTGCAAAACGGTTGGAAGGTTGTTCAGCTATTGAATGAACCCGATGAAAACACACCAGTACCACAAGATGTTGATGCGATAGTGATCAGTTTGAAAAGCCGCTCTTGTCCTGTCGATGAAGCTGTTAGTGCATCGACCAATGCGTGTAAGTGGCTGAAGCAAAAAGCGAATTGTCAGCAAATTTTCTTTAAATATTGCTCAACGTTTGATTCAACCGAAAAAGGCAATATTGGCCCCGTTACAGATGCATTAATGGCACAACTGGGAACAGATTTAGCATTAGTTTGCCCAGCGTTACCTGTGAACGGCAGAACGGTTATTCACGGTCATTTATTTGTGAATGGCCAGCTACTTAATGAAAGTGGCATGCAGCATCACCCTGTAACCCCAATGACCGACGCAAATTCATTGCGTGTGATGGAAAAACAATCAAAAGGTAAAGCAGGTTTAGTCAAACTTGAAGATATTCAAAAAGGCAGTGACGTTGTTAGCCAAAAGCTTGCCGAGTTAGCTCAACAAGGTGTGAGTTACGCGGTCGTTGATAGCTTAACGATGGATGATTTGCTTCCTATTGCACAAGCGGTTAAAGCCATGCCACTGTTAACTGGGGGCTCCGGCCTCGGCGCTGCATTAGCGAATGTGGATAGCCAATGTCCATGGGGCGGTACAACGCAACGAGGTGAAAAGCCAACAGGTAAAAACAGAAAAACGGTTGTTTTATCGGGGAGTTGCTCGGTAATGACCAACAAACAAGTGCAAGCTTATCAGCAAGTTGCTCCTGCAAAAATGTTGGATGTGGGTGAATGTTTAAATAACTCAGAGTATGCCAAAACATTAGCTGATTGGGTGCAAGCACAGCAACTAACCGGTTTAGCGCCAATGCTTTATGCCACTCAATCCCCTGAATTATTGAAACAGACACAAGAAAAATATGGCGCAGCGGAATCAAGTTTCGCGGTCGAGAAGGTATTTGGTGAAGTTGTCGCACTGTTGCAAGCGAAAGGGTATGACACCTTTATTATTGCGGGTGGCGAAACCTCAGGAAAAGTGGTTCAAAGCCTTGGAACAGAACAATTAAGTATTGGTTCACCAATTGCCCCTGGTGTGCCATGGGTACAGGATTTAGCAAGCGGTAGCTGGTTGGCGCTGAAATCAGGTAATTTCGGCCAAGAAAATTTCTTCCAGTTTGCACAGGAGATGTTTAATGAGTGATGAAAAGGCGCTGCGCCAAGAGTTAGTCGATTGGGCTAAATCAATGTTTAACCGCGGATACAGTAGTGGTGGTGCAGGAAATATTAGTGCTCGGTTACCTGATGGTTCGATTATTGTGACACCGACAAACTCCAGCTTTGGTGATTTAGACCCTAACAAACTGAGTAAACTCGATGCACAAGGCAATTGGATTGGGGGTGATAAGCCGACAAAAGAAGTTTCTATGCATATGGCGATGTATTTGCAACGCCCTGATTGCCAAGCAGTTGTTCACCTTCACTCACCTTGGTTAACGGCGTTGTCTTGCTTGCCGGGGTTAGATACAAAAAATTGTTTACCTCCCATCACACCTTATTATGTGATGCGAGTGGGGAAATTGCCATTGATTGAATACTTGCCACCGGGGGATGACCGAATTGGTGAGGAAATTGCAAAATTAGCACCGACACATAATGCGGTATTGCTATCAAATCATGGTCCGGTCGTGGGTGGCAAAACGTTAAGACAAGCTTTCTTCAATGCAGAAGAGTTAGAAGATACAGCTCGCTTATATATCACATTACGCCCACATGGCTTTACAACATTAACGCAAGAGCAAGTTGAACAGCTCGAAAGTCGTTATCCACAAAAGTAGCGAGGCGAAAATGGCTAAATTTGCTGCAAATTTAAGCATGATGTTTACCGAAGTGCCTTTTATACAGCGCTTTGAACGTGCTGCAAATGCGGGGTTCAAAGGTGTCGAATACCTCTTCCCTTATGAAGAAGATGCCGATGTCATTGCGGGGGAGCTGAGTAAACACCATCTAACACAAGCTCTGTTTAATATGCCAGCGGGAAATTGGGCACAAGGGGAGCGTGGTATGGCTTCGATCCCAGGTCGTGAGAAAGAATTTGCCGAAGGCGTACAAACGGCCTTGAAATACGCAAAAGCCTTAGGCTGTAAACAAGTTCATGCGATGGCGGGGAAAGTGAATGAAAACTATACACTTGAACAGCAAACTGCATGCTATATCAAAAATATTCAATATGCGGCGGATGTGATGGCTGAGCACGGTATTCGTGTGCTTATCGAACCCATCAATACCCGCGATATGCCCGGATACTTTTTGACGACACAAAAACAAGCTGAAGCATTACTACCTGAAATTGCTCGTGAAAATGTATTTATCCAGTTGGATTTATATCACTGCCAAATTATGGAAGGTGATTTATTGAAAACAATTGAACGTTTATGGGGTAAATTTAGTCACATTCAGATAGCGTCAGTTCCTTATCGTCATGAACCGGATAGCGGTGAAGTCAATTACCCATGGATTTTTAAGCAGTTGGATGAAATGGGGTATGAAGGCTGGTTAGGATGTGAATACCATCCAGCAGGCCGTACCGAAGATGGATTAGGCTGGCTTAAACAAGCAAATTCATAATTAGGAGAACCTATGCTCCCTTCTGAGCGTCGTGATTTTATTTACCGTTACGTGCATGAACATCAAACCGTATCGATCAGTGACTTGGTTGAGCTAATGAATGTCTCTCATATGACAGTGCGACGTGATATTCGGATGTTAGAAGAAGAAGGGAAGGTACTCAGTATTAGTGGTGGCGTTAAGTTAAATGATGTGCTGCGCCAAGAGTTACCTTGGAGTGAAAAAGCGCGGTTACATCATCGCCATAAGCGTGAAATTGGCCAGTTTGCCAGCTCACTAGTTGAAGATGGGCAAGTGGTGTATCTCGATGCGGGAACAACTACCTTTGAGATAGCACGCGTACTCGGCGAGCGTTTCAACTTAACGATTGTCACTAATGATTTTTCGATTATGCAGTACTTAATGAATAAGTCGCAGCTAAACCTATACCACACCGGGGGATTGGTGGATAAACGTAACCATTCTAGTGTAGGAAATACGGCTGCGATGATGCTGAAAACCCTCAATGTTGATATTGCTTTTATCAGCACCAGTTCATGGGATTTGCAGCACGGGGTTTCTACCCCGCATGAGGAAAAGGTTCAGATAAAACAAACGCTATTGGATGTTGCTCGCCGTTGTGTGCTGGTTTCAGACAGTAGTAAGTTCGGCAAATATGGCATGTTTCGTGTTTGCCCATTGAATCAATTGCACGACATCATTTGTGATGATCAGTTGCCAACTGATGTGGTGCAGCGGATAACAGAACAAAACATAAAACTTCATTTAATCAAGACATAAAACATAAATAATCTTACCTAAAACTGCATAGCCAGTTAAAAGGCTATAGCAAGGAGAATTACAATGAAAGTTATTATTACTGGTGGCGCAGGCTTT
>UMKD01038797.1_pt1 | contig 22847 bp, 13 predicted proteins | sample 1966221 | NCBI WGS metagenome assembly UMKD01 (sample SAMEA4836167, study PRJEB28245) | human gut metagenome | biome: gut microbiome; material: fecal sample | place: Denmark | collected 2008
ATGAAGAAATTGGTTTCTGGCAGATAGGAGGAACGCTCCCACTGGAAATTGAATGGAATATCGAATACACGGTCGAAATAGAAACGGAGGCCCGGGAATGGATAAAATTGGGCGAACCGAAAGAATTGTCGTCAGATCTGATTAATATACACATAGAAGAAAACTTAAGTGAACTTCCCCGGATCGGCCATGTCTATGTAAAAGGAAAAGATTCTCCTTTAGCCGATACGCTACTGATCGACCAAGATGCGTTAGAACTTAACTTGTCGCGCAATACCCTTGATTTTCCAAAGTCTGCCGAAAGCAAAACGGTGATCGCGACAACGTCACATACGGACCACTATAACATCCCTTTACTAAAGCTCGAACTTCCTGAAGACGCGAAAGACTGGTGCACGGCCGAAGTCGATAACCAAGGCATACTTTCGATTTCAGTATCAGAGAACCGGACGGGTATTGACCGCGAAACCGATTTAACCATTATCGCCTCAATTTTGAAAGAAACAGTGCACATCACGCAAAGAGCAGAAATGATTGAATATTATCAGGACGGTGATTTTATACAATTGCAAGCAGCTACCAAAGGCAAAGGTATTAATATCGTTATTATGGGAGACGGATTCCTGAAAACCGACCTGGACAAGGGTGGGTATTATGAAACCCTTGCCCGCCAGGCCGAACGTTATTTTTTCAATATTGAACCATACAAATCCTACCGGGAATATTTTAACGTCTATATGATAGCTGCTGTTTCTGAAGAAGAAGGTGTAAGCGAAGAGATTCCCGGACGAAAAGTGAACAACAGATTCGGTTCAACCTTCGGTGAAGGGACGAATATCCTGTGGGACGAAAAGATATGCCGCGATTATATAGACCTGATTCCGGGCTTGGATAAGGTGGTGGAGGTAACCGGCATCCTTATCCTGAATAGTCATAAGTATGGCGGAACTACCCTATTGCGTTCCAATGGCTTTTCTGTTGCAGCTTGTCCTATAAGCGGGAACGTAGCGAACAATGATTTCGAAGCACTTATCCATCACGAAGCCGGCGGACACGCTTTTGGCCGATTGGCTGACGAATACCAGCTTTATGATGTTCCAATTCCGTTGGAGGATAAGAATTATCTGAAATTGTGGCAGCCGTACGGTTACTTCCATAATCTGGATTTAACAAATGACCTGACCCAAATTTTATGGACCGACTTTACTAAGATACCTAAATATGCCTATGTCGGTGCCTTTGAAGGAGGCTTTTTATATAATTATGGTGTATGGCGTCCTGAATATTTGAGTTGTATGGATACTAATATCCCGTATTTTAATGCTCCGAGCCGCTGGCTGATTGTGGAAAGGATTGCGGAACTGGCAGGCACACCGATTACTTTTGACGATTTCGTGCGTCAGGATCATGTTTCGCCTCCGACCGATGCGATGACAAGAACTGCCCGGAATAGGAAACACATTCCTCTGGGAAAACCTATTTTGATAATACAGGATTAGGTCTTGGGAAGCTGCTTTGCATACACCACATTTCTCCCCTCTCCGTGGCCCATCAGTACCCCGTCCTCAATAAGTTGGTTCAGGTCGTTAATGGCTTGCTTGACGCTGCGACCGGTAAGCCTGGGGAGTAGTGCGCACGGTGCATGCAAGGGAAATTCCGTAGATATTCTCCAAGTAACTGTCGGCGTTATTCCATCGTTAAAGATGCAGTAGGAGAAGCCGATGTAGAAGCTGAGTGGGGTGAAATAACCAAGCTCTCCAAGTTCTACCGTCCAACCATCGGCCAGGCAATCTCGCAATCCGTCCATAAAAGATGCCATGGTCAAGAAACATTCAGCAATATTAAGAGAATTCATTTGTGGTTCTCGCTATTTCTTTCGTACTTTGCGTTGCGCAATTTACGTAACGCAAAATACGAAAGATATGAAACAAGCAAATCCCTTCTTAATATACGGTTATGTCAGTCCCGAATATTTCTGCGACAGAAAAAAAGAGACCAACAGGATTTTGTCTGCATTGGAAAATGAAAGAAATCTTACATTGATCGCCCCCCGGAGAATGGGTAAGACCGGCTTGATACGAAATACCTTTTATCGGATGGCGCAGACACATCCCGACGTACGGTGCTTCTATATGGACATTTATCCCACCCGCAACCTGAATGACTTTGTATCTTTACTGGGACAGACCGTCTTGGGGCAAGTAGACAGTTTCTCTCAGAACTTACTAAGACAGATCTCGACTTTCTTTAAGAGTTGCAGGCCCGTGATTAACGTCAACGAAACAAACGGCATGCCTTCTATCTCGTTAGAAATCGTTCCCAACCAGGAACATCAGACTTTAAAAGAGATTTTTGATTATCTGGTTGCTTCCGAACGGAAATGTTACGTTGCCATTGATGAGTTTCAGCAGATCACGGAGTATCCTGAGGAAGGAATAGAAGCCTTACTGCGTTCGTATACACAGTTCACCCCCAATGTACACTTCATTTTTGCCGGAAGCAAACAACACATCATGACAGAAATGTTTGCGTCAGCCAAACGTCCTTTTTACCAGAGCACGCAGATGATGGCACTTGCCGAAATAGACGAAAGCCTATATTATGACTTCGCCAATGATTTTTTTCGGAAAGAGAATCGGACACTGGCTTGCGAAGGATTCCGGTATATTTATCAGAAATTCGGCGGACACACCTGGTATATACAGTCCGTCCTAAACAGAATGTACAGCTACAAGGACTCTGCAATAGCCCTCAATGAAGTCCATACCGCTATCCGTGAGATCCTATGCGAAAGCGAATTCATGTTTCAGAACTACTTGGCACTACTGACGGATAATCAGGCCAAACTGCTAAAGGCCATAGCCAAAGAAGAACCTGTATCAGCCATCAATTCCGGAGAATTCATCGGCAAGCACAAGTTGAAAGCTGTCAGTAGTGTAAATACAGCGCTAAAAACATTGATTAACAAAGAACTGATTTATAAGTCGGACATGGGATACATCGTTTACGACCGATTCTTCGGACAGTGGCTCAGAGAACAGCCTTTCTGAAACCAGATACCTCTCATACAAAAAATGCATTTCGATCTTCCATCTTCCACCTTTCAACGATTATCATTCTAATAATCAGCAGAATGACTTGGTGGAAGATCGCGTTTTCAGCCCGTTTATCTTCCACTCGCATCTTCCATCTTCCACCCGCTGTTTCATGAAGAGAATTCAAAGTAAAGTCTTGGTTTACAAAGGTAAACATCGCATTGTTTAAGCAAATATGCCGTATAAAGCATTTTGTTTTCTCCCGTTAGTTAGTAGAAAATGGTGCAATCTTTATCTCGTCCCGCATACCCGGGCCCATGAGCCCGCATACCTAGGCCCATGAGCCCGCATGCCCGGGCCGATGAGCCCGCATGCCCGGGCCGGGATAAAGATAACGGAATATAACGTAACATACTGGCATACAAACTATTAAAAATACAATAAAATCATATTGCTTACCCCCTTATTTGTACCGGATAACAGGCGCTTTTGCTTGCAACGATGGTGTATTCCCCTCTACAACAGGCCATCCTTTTTTCCAGTTTACACAGTCGAGCATCAACACTCTTCCTTCAGGATTGGCCACACTGACAGCATGATAAAACATCCAATCCGCTCCTTTATCATCTGTTACGATTTCAGAGTTATGCCCTGGACCCACGAATGCTGCATTTTTATCAATCAGCACTTCGTGATGATTCTCCAGCATCGATGCCCCTTTTTTATCTACATAAGGGCCGAATAAGTGTTTCGACCGCCCCACCACTGTGGTATACGTACTCTTTAACCCTTCACAACAGCGCCCGATGGAAGCAAACAAATAGTAGTAACCTCCCCGCTTGTGAATATAAGTTCCTTCATAGGCTGTGCCTGCCACCTGCTGTGGTTTCATTCCTCCTTTCAGTGAGAGTCCGTCATCACTCAACTCGGCTCCATAAATGCCATGAAAACTCCCCCAAAAAAGATATTTCTTGCCGCCATCTTCTATATAGAAAGGATCGATACAGTTCTGAATTTCGATTTCGTTACTGCGGAATAGTTTCCCATGATCGGTAAAAGACCCTTCGGGTTTATCTGCGACAGCCACACCGATACCACAGGTCCACTCTCCACCCCAAACAGACATGGAGTAATACATCACATACCGATCACCGATTTTATTTATATCCGGCGCCCAAAGATTTCCTTTCGGCTCGAATGTAGGGCGGGTTTCATTGGTAAAAGCCGTACCCACAAAGCTCCAGTTTACCATATCTTTCGATCGGTGAATAGGAAGATTCCGGATATTTTCCGTTGCATAGAGGTAATAATAGCCGTCATCTGCCTTGATAACCGTAGGGTCGGGAAGGCTGTAATTAATAACGGGATTGGAATACTGCTGTGCAATGGAAGGTACACAGAAAGAAAAAATAGTAAAAAGGGAAAATAAAAGTTCCTTCATGCTGAATATATAAATTAAGAAAAGTCCCCTTATTCAGAATCTTCGAAATGTAATCTAAATAAGGGGAAACTTTTGGTTTTAACAAGCTATTAATTTATTTTTCTCTGATATAATAATACCGAGTTTCATATTTAGTCGTAGAGCTACTACCAGCACTTTCATTATAACTGGTACTTATAGTAAAACGATTTGCTTTTATTTCCTCGGTTATTATCTCCCCGGTCCAACTATCTGCTGTATACCACAATCTATAAGATTCACCATTATCTACATAACAGAATAACTCTACTCTTCCACCACGTTTTGTTTTAATTCTCAAGACTTTCCTAGTAGGGTCCAATAATTCTATTTCTTCAAACAAACCGGAACCACTCTGAGAACCAATCTCCAAATAATATTCGGTAGTAGCCACTTCATTCACACTACTTACCTCGATTTGTTCATTATCCGACGTATTAGCCATCACATTTGTCATGCCTACAGATACTAATACTAACGCAGTTATAAAGAATTTCTTGTTCATAATACAATTAATTTAAGAGTTAATAAAAAGTTTATTGAAAAAGGGAAGGGTATCAGGAAAACCCGATACTCTTCCCTCATTATACATTATTATAAACTATTTCAGTCGAATCACTTCAGAGTAAATTCCTTGATCAGAACCTTTTGGCCATATACAAATACGGCCGAAAAGAGTACCTCTTTTCAAAGCTGTTTGAAACATTTTATTGTCTGTATAGTCCTTAGGAGTAAACTCATAGCGTGCACCTGTTACATTTATTTCAGCCATTTTGGCACCATCTGCATCATCAAAACGATCAACATTATGTTCACCATCATTTATGTATTGAGTTGTTCCTAACATAAAGAAGACACGGTCTATTTCTTTCCCCGCAATCTTTTCTACATTGAAGGAAGCTGTCACTACATTACCATTCAGTTTCATCTCAGCATTTCTGACCATGTAATAAGGAACGACCTCTACATTTTGTACAGTATTACCAGAGACAATAACATTAATAGTATCGCGGCCTTCTTCTGACCAAGGGCCATTACCACTTTTGGTGATCAATTGATACTCACCATCAAATAAGCATGCGGAATAAGCTCCGTCTTGATTTACAAAAACTTCAATCGGATCATGCTTTTCATAACCACGCTGATAAAGGAACAATCGGACCGCCTCATTTCCACGTAGTTGCAAAGCCTCTCCTTCATAAACGACCTTTCCAGTCAGCATTGATTCTGGAGCATCATAATTATCCTTTGTACAACTGGTAATAACTATCATTACCAATAGTAGTGCTGAAAAAATTTTGGATATTGCTTTCATTATTTCTTTCTAATTTAAGATTATTGATACGGGTTCTTCACCAGTTTCGGATTGTTATTCAGCCAACCATTATCTAACTCAGCATAATAATGTTTAGGTAGACATTTCAACGGATTTCTATAATAACGATTCATGTTTTCTTCAAAGAACACCCATTTTCCATTCTTATCATCGTCAGAGACAACTAAGAAAGGCCACAAGCCACGGCGTGTAGCCGTGATATCCATTTCTGAGCCTGTCCAGATCTTATCAGCTTGACGCCAACGTTTCAAATCCCACCAGCGATGGCCTTCAAAGGCAAACTCTACTTGATTCTCATGCATAATCTGTTGATGGTTGACAGAAGCTAATTCTTTAACACCTGCTCTGGAACGTACTGCATTTATATATTTCAAAGCAGTAGCATCACTTCCACCATTAAGTTCATAAGCAGCTTCTGCAGCTATCAAATAAGCCTCAGAGAGACGGAAATAAACATTCCACATTTCAGATCCACGGTCGGTTCCCGCAGAAGTCGTTTTATCAAGATATTTACGGATATAGAAACCTGTACGATTACATTCACGTTGGTCATTACGAACCATCGGACCATTCAAGGCTGTAACATATCTTCCTTGATCATCTTTTTCTCCAAGACTCTGACCCAATTTCTGTTCCCACTGTCCATCAGCGTTTTTAATCCATTGTCCTGTTTGCAAAACGACAGTTTTATCTCTAAAAGAAGAACCAGGATAAAGAATCGTTCCGGCTAAACGAGGATCGCGACCTTCAAATAAATCTTCGGGATTAGTATAAAATTTAGGATCATCCTTTGTACCAACATCAAACTTAGCCCCTTCTCCCGGAGTATCTGTAGCTATAGGTTCAAAAGCTTCCACCAGATTTAGTAATGCAGATAAACGGCTATTTCCTCCATCTTCGGCACCATCATGGGGCTGTACTGACTTGGTATAACCATGAGTTTGTCCCGGATAAATATAATCACGTGACCAAATGACTTCTGTATTGCCATTTTTTTCACATACAGCCTTAAAGAAGTTGTCTGCTTTCTCTTGCGGAGTAGCATCATCAGCAACTCTCATCAAAGAATATTTTCCACTATTGATAACCTCTTCTGCAGCAGCTAACGCTTTCTTATAATAATCAGTTGCTTTCTCTGAAGAGATACCTACTACTCCTGTTTCCGGATTCAACAATGGATAATCGGCAACTGTATTGTATCGGGCAATAGAACCTGCATAAACAGCTGCTCTTGCTTCAAGCATTTTTGCGGCCCATTTAGTTGCACGAGCTCCATTCTTTGAAGGTTCGGTCGGCAACATTTCCGCAATGGCCTTACACTCTTCTATAATATAATCATACATTTCAGACTCTGTTGCACGAGGAACCTGAAGAGTAGTAATATCCATACCAGAAGTATAATCGTACACTTCATCGCCTACAATCGGCATTCCTCCCAAAGTACGACAAGTACAGAAATAAACCCATGCACGTATAAAACGAGCCTCTCCTTCCATAGGAGTTTTATCAACTTCAGACAATGCGGTCGATTCTCTCAACCCTTTTAAGAATTGGTTGATATTACGGATCAATGTATAATCATATGTACGCCACCAGTTACGATCAACTTCCTGATCATCTTTAGTATCATAAGTAATGGCCTCATCCAACAGAGCGAACCCATCCGTATCTCCTACATGTTGGCCTAATGATATACGTTCATAGAAATTAGCCAATACAGATTTTGTCAGATTGACATCTCCATAAACTTGATCTTCCGTCATAATGCGATCTGGCTTTTGGTCCAGAAATCCACTACAACTACTTAATGCCAGTGCACAAGCAGCAACAGCTATAAAATTTCTCTTTTTCATTGTTTGCTAAAATTTGAGGTTAATACCAAGATTTATAATACGTGGCGTTGGATAAATCAAGCCATTATCTTTAGAACCTTCCGGATCAATAATGGGTACATTAGTCAATGTCACCAAGTTGGTTCCAGACAAATATACACGCAAATTACTAATACCCGATTTTGCTAACCAAATTTTCGGTAAAGTATATCCGAACTCCAAATTACGCAATTTGATATAATGTACATTATGCAGCCAGAATGTGCTCTTATCATAAGCAGATGTTTCGGCATTATTCATACGTATCAAAGGATATTTACCAGGAATCAATTCACTATCAGCATCCCACACATCGGCTAAATGCCAAGAATTATTCAATACTTCACCCGGACTATTTCCATCATTCTGGAATGGACGTGCCGTTTCCCATTGTTGCATCCATGAAGTCATTCCGGAACCTGTCCAGTCCATCGAGAGATCAAAGCCTTTCCAACTAGCAGATAAATTGATACCAAAGTTCAGGTTAGGAGTTCCATCCTGTCTGTAACCAATAGGACGTTCGTCCATAAAGTTAATAACACCATCGCCATTTACATCCTTGTAGATGATATCACCCGGCACAACTGTACGATTACCTTTACGGTCAATATCTACCGGATAAGTAGCTATCTGCTCCCAATTTTCAAAGCGGCCGACAGCCTCATATCCCCAGTTTATATAACCTACACGATGCCAAATACTATTGCGATATCTATCCCAAGAGTTACTGCGACGATCATCATATTGTTCCCAATCATAGAAACGAGAATAAGTAACATTAGCGCCAGCGCTATAATTGAAATCATTGATATTATCTGTCCAACGCACCATTGCATCGTAACCAATATGGAGATCTGATCTCAGATTCTCTTTCGGCAATCCAAAACCAACTTCAGAAGGTAACAATACATCATAACGTGATTCCGGGATACCTGTACGCAATCGGCGGAAGAAGTCAAACTGAGCGGTCAACCGATTATTAAAGAAGCCCATATCCACACCAATATCCAATATTTTGGCTTTTATCCATGACAATGTCTGGTTGGGTAACCCACGAGGAGCAGATCCTACAACATACTGTCCGTCGATAACCGAACCTCCTTTATTGTAGTCATAACCTGCCAAATAATCAAATGCAGAATAATCACTTACATTATCATCTCCTACTACACCATAAGAACCACGAATCTTAAAGTCAGAGAAAATATTTGCCAATTTACTTTCTTGCCAGAATTTTTCCTGAGAAATTCTCCATCCTAAAGATGCCGAAGGGAAGAATCCCCAACGATTTCCCGGACGGAACTTCCAAGAACCATCCCAACGGCCAATAAATTCAATTAAATACTTATCAGCATAACTATAATTGATGCGTCCCAAATATCCCATTCGAGCCTGGGTATCATTTCCGTTATCATTAAACGTTTTAATTTCCTTAAATTGAATCAGATTCAAATTATTAGCTACCGGAGTTGAGATTAAGTTGAAATTCGGACTCTTGCGCTGAGAAGCTTCAAAACCGGCAATAGCATTAATATAATGATCCCCAAACTTACGATCATAGTTCAACTGGAAATTAGAAAATAAATCTTCATTTCTATGACGAAGACGTTCACGATAAGGAGTATTCATTGATGCATCCACTTCATAAGTATCATTAGCCTGATTATATCGATACAACTTAAAAGGATATTCATGATTTTCCATTTCTCTATAAGCGAAATAGTAGCCCACCATTCCCTTGGCCTTCAATCCTTTCAGTAGCTCGTATTCTGCTGTAGCCTGCATTTGAAGCACACGCCAATCATCCGTCATTTTACCAGAATTTTCATAGTTCAGAAGGGCAAAATTGGTATTAATATCCGTTGAGACTTTCTGCGGATAAAGAGGATTATCATTTGCGTACGGGCCCATTGTCGGCCAGTTCTTCAAGTTAGCATATAAAGGAAGGCCATAATCATCCCCCCCCGGAACTCCAGGATTCTTACGTGACTCGATACGACCGTTCATACTTGCTCCAATCTTAAAACGATCATTGACTTTCATATCAATATTCATCTGAACATTGGTACGTTTGAATCCACCATAATTACGAACTGTGGCATCTTGATTGATATGTGACACAGATACATAATAGTTGGCTTTATCCGAACCTCCGGAAAAGTTAGTATTTACATAATATTGTGGAGATGTCTTCCAAATATAATCTCCCCAGTCAAATCCGGTATAACCTTTCTCCGTACCAGCCATCCACTTATCATAATCCTCTCTTGAGAATTTACGTTCTCCATCAGTTCGGCCGGCCCAAGTCTCAGCAGCTGTATATGCATTTACATACGTTTTAGCATCAGCGGGTTGAATCCATCTTGAGTTTTTCTGCCAGCCATAATAAGCATTGACAGAAACTGTATTTTTACTCTTCTGTTGTCCTTTCTTAGTAGTTACCACTACTACACCATTAGCAGCACGAATACCATAAATAGCAGCAGAAGCATCTTTCAATATTGAAATGTTTTCAATATCATTAAAGTCCATATTATTAAATTGCCCTTCATCCGACTGCACACCATCAATCACAAACAGCGGGGTACCCATATTACGAATCTGCAATGCAGTAGAAGCACCAGGACGACCATCTTGCATACGAGTATTCAGACCTGCGATCTTACCAACCAATGCTCCTGAAGCAGTAGATGCAGCTGAACGCTCGATATCCGTTGATTTAATCGCAGAAACGGCACCTGTCAAAGTAGCTTTCTTCTGTGACATACCGAAACCGGTAATAACGACTTCATCGAGTACTTTTGTGTCTTCTTTTAGAATAACTTTAACTGTGTTTGATGCTCCTACGTTTACTTTTTGTGTTGTGTAACCAATAAATGAGACTTCCAGTGTAGCTTTAGGGCCAACACTCAGCGAGAATTCACCGTTCATATCGGTGATGGTACCAGTCGTGCTTCCCGGCTCTTTTACATTAGCACCAATTACCGCTTCGCCATTGGCGTCGATAACTATACCTTTTACGGTCCGTTGTTGTTGAACGGAGTTCACAGCCCATACAGTTTCTGTTGCTGGATTTTCGGCACCGGCGAAACTGTAGGCACTTGGCAAAAGCGAAAAGGCAGCCATACAAAGTGGTATGCGCCACATTCTGCTACGACTTGCGAGCCAAAACATTTGTTCTTTTTTACGCATAGTACATAAATTTAAAAAACAGGTTCTATAAATCTTTAATGTATAAAAGCATCGTTATGGAAATAATCCCCGGGATATAAGACGGGATGTATTTCATAGTATAGCTCTTACGGTTTCGAAACATTGCAAAGGAAAGTTATTTTTAGCTAATAAGACGATAATTTCCGTTCAATAAACAACAAAATCTGTTCTTTTCAACATTTCAATCCCCTTCACAGAGCCTCAAAACGACATCTGAACAGATTCTGCTATTTATTGAACAGTATTTTTCATCTCCTTTCTACGAATTTGGTCACCTTTGTATAATTCCTCATTTATTAATTAAATAATGTATTAAGCAAACATGAAATTACACATTGCTATGCTGGCAGCTACCCTGCTGTTATCCGGAGGGGCCTCGTACGCCCAAGGGAACAAACAGGAAAAAAAGGCGAAAGCCTACATGGTGGCAGATGCCCATCTGGACACTCAGTGGAACTGGGATGTACAGACTACCATTAAAGAGTATGTTTGGAATACGATCAGCCAGAACCTGTTTCTGCTGAAAAAGTATCCGAACTATGTGTTCAACTTTGAAGGCGGAGTGAAATATGCCTGGATGAAGGAGTACTATCCTGCACAATACGAAGAAATGAAGAAGTACATCGGGGAAGGCCGCTGGCACATTTCCGGAAGTAGCTGGGACGCAACGGACGCTCTGGTACCTTCGACTGAATCGTTCATCCGCAATATTATGCTGGGACAACAGTATTACAGACAAGAATTCGGAGTAGAAAGCACGGACATCTTCCTGCCCGACTGTTTCGGATTTGGCTGGACACTGCCTACCATCGCTTCACATTGTGGACTGATTGGTTTCTCTTCACAAAAGCTGGACTGGCGTGTGCATCCATTCTATGGTAAGAGCAAGCATCCGTTTACAATCGGCTTGTGGAAAGGAATAGACGGATCGTCTATCATGCTGGCACATGGATATGATTATGGCAGAAGATGGAATGACGAAGACCTTTCAGAAAACAAACAACTGAAAGAGCTGGCAGGCCGTACACCTCTTAATACAGTATACAGATATTACGGTACAGGCGATATCGGCGGATCACCGACACTGGGGTCCGTCCGATCTGTGGAGAAAGGGCTTCAAGGGAACGGTCCGGTAGAAATTATCAGTGCGACCAGCGACCAGCTTTATAAAGACTACCTTCCTTATAAGAATCATCCCGAACTACCGGTATACGACGGTGAACTGCTGATGGACGTTCATGGTACAGGATGCTACACCTCTCAGGCTGCCATGAAATTGTACAACCGCCAGAACGAATTGCTGGGAGATGCTGCCGAAAGAGCTGCCGTAACTGCCGAATGGCTGAATCAGGCCAAATACCCGGGAAGCACCATCAATGAAGCATGGAAACGCTTCATTTATCATCAGTTCCACGATGACCTGACAGGAACCAGCATACCGCGTGCCTACGAATTCTCATGGAACGATGAACTGATCTCACTGAAACAGTTCTCCAATGTACTGACTTCCTCCATCCATGGCATCGGCAGGGAATTGGATACACGGGTCAGCGGTATTCCGGTAATCCTTTATAATGCGCTCGGATTTGTGGTTACAGATATTGCGGAAATAGAACTTGACCTTCCGAAAGCTCCCAAAGGGATAACGGTGTACGATGAAAAGGGCAAAAAAGTATCGGCTCAACTCATTTCTTATACCGACGGAAAGGCACGCATCCTGGTAGAAGCAACAGTTCCGGCTACAGGATATGTGGTATATGACATACGCACATCGGGAACCGCCACAGGTGATGTTGCCCCCAACGTCAATACTTTGGAAAACTCCCTGTATAAGATTACATTGGATAAAAACGGAGATATCGTCTCTCTGACTGACAAAAAGAACGGCAAAGAGCTGGTGAAAGCCGGGAAAGCAATCCGCCTGGCACTCTTCACTCAAAATAAGTCGTACAATTGGCCGGCATGGGAAGTGCTGAAAGAGACAACTGACCGAACTCCGGTTTCGATTACAGATGATGTAAAAATGACTTTAGTAGAGAACGGAACCTTACGTAAATCGCTTTGTGTAGAGAAACGTCATGGAGAATCGGTATTCCGCCAATATATACGCCTATATGAAGGCAGCCGCGCAGAACGCATCGACTTCTATAATGAAGTAGACTGGCAATCGACTAACGCACTGCTGAAAGCCGAATTTCCTCTCAACATTGAGAACGAGAAAGCTACATACGACTTAGGTATCGGAAGCATCGAACGTGGGAATAATATCGAAACCGCTTATGAAGTATATGCACAATATTGGGCCGACCTGACCGATCGTGACGGAAGTTATGGTGTATCGGTGATGAACGACAGCAAATATGGATGGGACAAGCCGGATAACCATACGATCCGCCTCACCCTGCTTCACACGCCGGAAACACGCAACGGTTATGCATATCAGGATCACCAGGATTTCGGACATCATGTGTTCACTTATAGCCTCGTACCACATCAGGGAAAGCTGTACAAGCCCGGTACTGTGGAGAAAGCTGAGATACTGAATCAACAGTTGAAAGCCTTCCGTACTGAAAAGCACAAAGGAAATGCCGGAAAATCGTTCTCGTTTGCTTCTTCAGATAACCGCAATGTATTGATCAAGGCACTGAAGAAAGCGGAAGAAACCGATGAGTATGTAGTGCGTGTATACGAAACCGAGGGTCGGAAAGCACAGAGTGCTACACTGACTTTTGCCGGTGAGATCATCAGTGCCAGCGAAGCCAACGGTACGGAAAAGGCAATCGGCGATGCAACTTTCGAAGGAAACAAGTTGCAGGTAAACATTACTCCTTATTCTGTAAGAACTTACAAGGTTCGCCTCAAACCATCGGGACGTGAGTCATCTCCGGTCGAATATGCCGCTTTACCACTTGACTACGACCGCAAATGTGCTTCTTATAATGAATTCCGCGGAGAAGGCGACTTCGAATCGGGTTATTCTTTTGCTGCCGAGCTCCTGCCGGATTCATTGGTAGTCGGTCAGACCACTTTCCGCTTGGGAGAGAAAGAAATTGCGAACGGAATGACCTGTCAGGGTGATACTTTACAACTGCCTGCGGGAAACAAATACAACCGTCTCTATATCCTTGCCGCCTCTACCGAAGGAGACAATCAGGCCGACTTCCGCATTGGCAAGCAGACCGCTTCATTCGTTGTGCCTTCTTATACCGGCTTCATCGGCCAATGGGGACACAAAGGACACACCGAAGGATATCTCAAAGACGCCGAGATTGCCTATGTCGGTACACACCGCCATGCATCCAACGGTGATCAGCCTTATGAATTCACTTATATGTTCAAGTTTGGTATGGATATTCCGAAAGGAGCTACCAGCGTAATCTTGCCCCGAAATGAAAAGGTGGTTTTATTTGCTGCTACCTTGGTTGCCGAAAATGAACCGGTTACAACCGTAGCCAGTGCTCTTTTCCGCACCAATAACGTAGGCAATGCAGCTACTGCCGGAAATGATAAAGAAGCAGTACACGAAAATATCCTGAAAGGAGCTAAAATCATTGCTTGCTCCGGATACACCAACGATGAAGAAAAACCGGACTTCCTGCTGGATGGCAAGACAGATACAAAATGGTGTGACGTTTCACAAACGCCGAACTATGTAGACTTTGATCTGGGTAAAGCACAAAACATCAGCGGTTGGAAGATGGTGAACGCCGGACAGGAAAGTCACTCATACATCACCAATGGTTGCTTCCTGCAAGGGAAAATGAACCCGGGCGATGAATGGACCACTCTGGATGCTATCGACGGTAACCATGCAAATGTCGTTTCACGTCCGCTGAACTATGACGGAAAAGTACGTTACATCCGTCTGCTTGTGACCCGTCCTACACAGAGCACCGGAGGCAGAGATACACGTATCTACGAACTGGAAGTTTATAAATAATGCAAATCAGTAGTGGAAGATTTGAAATTCAACTACTAACTTGCATAAACAAAGAAATAAGAAGAGTGGCTAATGGTTATGTACTGTTAGCCACTCTTTTTTCACATAACTCCCCTCAGAGTTTGATTTGCCTTGACATATCCCTGAATTTCAGTGCATCCTTCCTATCCAAGTTGGCCAACCTCGGTGAGTTAAGCAGACTGGGCCTACGGCCAGCATTGATTCACACCCAAACATCCTTATTAGTTAATTAGTTAGGAGCTCCAATGGAGTATCTTCTATAGGGAAATTAAGAAAGGGTTGTGTCCAAGCCGAACAAGCTTTGGATACAACCCTTAACAGTAAACTCTATTATATACCGGTTCTTATTATTTCTGCATTTTATCCATCAATACCTTCATCCAATAACCACCGATTACAGAGCGTGCCTTGAAACCGACAAATTTACCACTATCGGTATAATGCCAGTCGCTCAGCGGAACGCGTGATACGGTTTCGTTGGCATACTTATATATGGGAGAAATGAATTTCTCAAAAGTCGCTTTGTCCGAAGACATGGCAGCACTCCACATAATCCAGTCGGACTTAGTATATTCTTTGCGGGAATCCAACGGGAGACCATAAAGATTTTGTTTGGTCAGATAGTAAGCGACTTCTTTCTCCATCACATTGTTGGGGAAGAGGTGCAGATTCCACATTTTGTCCCAAATCATATTGTATTTCTGACTCCAGGTATTCTCACGGTCGAAAGCCAGACGGTAATGATCGCCTTCGCGTGCCATTTGTTCCCATTTGGTAGCCATGGCTTTGGCTTTAGCGGCATACCGGTCGGCTACATCATCCATACCGAGCATACGGGCCATTTCGCTATAACCGGCTACTCCCATGATGGCTTTTACCGAAAGATTGGCATTGTGTGCCCAGTGCCCGGCAAAGTCATCGGTACAAAGTTGATTTTCGGGATCTTGTCCGTATTCTACCAAATAATCCGTCCAGATAGTCAGTAAATCCCAATACTTCTTGGCGTAATCGGCATTTCCTTCTACTTTGGCAATAGCAGCAGTCAGGACCACCATGTTTCCACCCTCTTCAATCGGCATATCTCCTCCGTAAACCTGTCCGTTCGCAATAGGATATGTACCTATGTCATGAGCCGGGAAAGGTTTGTTCCAACGTCCGCTGGCACTGTATTCAAAAATACTGGTCATCATACCTTTCTGCAATTCGGGGTTATAAGCCAGGAAGAGAGGGGCAGACGGATAGGTAAGGTCGACGGTATTGATACAACCGTTACTATTGTTCTCTTTAGAGAAGAAGAGCAAGTTACCATCCGCATCCTTGAACAGCTTATGGGCGGCAATCACTTGGCGGTAAGCGAGCGCACACAGTTCAGAGTATTCTTTGCCACCTGCTTTTTCTGCATCGTTCAGAATCATTTGGTCGTAAGCGCGACAGCGTTCCATAACAGATGCATAATTGGCCTTGGCACGTTCGAAGGCATCAAAGATAGTCACTTTACCGTCATGTTTCCAGTAAGCCATACGAGGCTGGTAGAAGTATTCGATAGCATAAATATCATCGTAACCCAACATCAGGAAGCCGGATTTGCCATCGGCACCTACTTTGCCCAGGTTATCGGTATAGGCCATAGCCGGCATCTGGTCGGCACGACGGGTCACGCATTCGGCTTGCGTGGGCAATAAAGTACCCTTAGTCGCAAATTCGTTCTTCATGCCATAATAGTTACCCAGGCTTACAGCCGTATTGGCACCTATATTTCCGGCCAGATAAGCATATCCCCAGTCAATGCAGATTCCATCTCCTTTTCGTCCGAGGATAGGCTGATCGATGGTTCCCGCCTGTACGTAATTGATACCGTTACGACGGATCACTTTCGAACGGGTAGGTTGTGTCAGTTCATTGATGGCAAGCTGTGGAGTGGTCTCTACATACATCTGCACATCGTGCTGTTTTTTATCCAGCGAACGAACGCGGTAAGAAATATAATTAACGGGAGTAGACAACAAATCGAGGTCGTCCATCATCAAAGGTGCGGTGAACACCAGGTCCAGTTCCACCGGACCGCAAGTAAACGTGTAGTAAGTTTGTGTGGGGAGTACGCTTACCGATTTCTGGACGGCTGCCGTCTCAAAGCCCGTCGTCTGTTTGTTCAGGCGATAAAGGCCGAAATCTACATAAGCACCTCCTGTTGTGTTGTGACAGTGTGCGGCAAGTACGTTTTTTCCTTTTTGCAGCTTCTTCTTGGCTGCGTCCGATAGTTCGAGTAATACGTCGTTGTTCCATGAATAGTCCGTAGCAACCAGCTTTTCACCATTCAGGTAGAGTTCGAATACATCGTCGTGCGAATATTTCAGATAGATGGTTTCTCCGTTCAGGTCGTCATTGATCTGAAATTCACGACGAACCCAGATATCCGGAGTAGTCCAGCGAGTCTGGACACGAGGCATATCGGGAGTACCGAAAGCACCTTGTCCCTCTTTCCATCCGGCAGCATTGAACGAAAGGGTATTCCATCCCGCAGCCGGCTGGTCAAAAGTATAACTTCCCTGCCAGGTATCGGTATCCGTCATCGAAACAAGAGTCTCAAGGTTCAACTTATCTTTGCCCATAAAACGATAGGTTTTCCCATCCACACGTATGGCACCCAACAAAGGATGTTCCGTTCCGGTCCAATGCATCGTGCTGCTTTCATTCAGTGCATCTGTGGGCGACCAGATGGACAGATAAGGGTCGGAAGTGATGAGAGGCACTGCCGGAGCACGCAAAGCTACATTTTTACTCGCTTTGTACAAATCAGCTGCCTGTGCATTACATAGCATACCGACTGCTAAAGCCATTGCAAATAGTTTTTTCATTATTTTATTTATTTGTATGTTTCACTCAAAATCGTATCCTTCAACAATCTATACCTTAATCAAAAACTTGTGTACCTATCGACACCCTACTCTAATCACTTATTTAAAGAATTGCATATCTTGGTATTGATAGCCTTCACCTGGGCTTCATTCACCTTAATCACCTTACGGTCATATGTCATCAGTCCGTTCACTTCCATTTCCACATCAGTGGTCTGTGTGTAGACAGCAGCCGAGAAACCTCGCTGAATCAACCGGTACAATTCATTGCCGTACTCAACATATTGTTTCGTTACTTCCTCCGGAGAATTGAACTTTACGTATCCCCAGTTGTGATTCGGTTCCCAAAGGTGTTCGTTTAATGCCAGTCCGATACCACCATATTCACCCAATACAGTAACACGTCCGGCATCATAGAAGTCGAGGGACGGATTGGGATAATGATGCAAATCGAGAATGTCACCACAAGGGAAGTGATTGCCGCCACTTGCCGGGTTCACCAAGCGTGAAGGATCATACTTCTTTGTCCATGCCGCAATATCTTCGGTCTTGAACTGTCCCCAACGCTCGTTGAACGGAACCCATACACCGATGCAAGGATAGTTGTACAAATAGTCCATGATCTCTTTCCACTCTTTACGATAAATCTGTTCCGACTCTTCACTACGATTCAGCTCGTTACCCGTGAAGTAATTATACATCTGCCATTCCGGCTCACGGTCACCGTTCGGCATATCCTGCCATACAATGATACCCAGTTTATCGCAGTGTGTATACCAACGTGCCGGTTCCACCTTCACATGCTTACGGATCATATTGAATCCGAAGTCTTTGGTTTTCTGGATGTCATACACCAATGCCTCGTCTGTCGGAGCTGTATACAACCCGTCGGGCCACCAACCCTGATCGAGCGGACCAAACTGGAACACATCTTCATTATTCAGTTGCAGACGTACAATTCCGTTCTTGTCACGACGGGTAGAATATTTACGCATAGCTGTGTAACTGTCTACTTTATCAGTCACTTTACCATTATTCAACAGAGCTATCTGCATGGAATAGAGAGCCGGAGAGGCAGGACTCCACAATTTTGCATCGGCAGGCATCTGAATGTCGATGGTCTGGCCATTCAGTCCTTTTCCGGTAGCAACCAATTGTTTGCCATCGAACACTTTCACTTCAATAACTTCGGAAGGACAACCGGTGCTGGTAGCAACATCTACGGTCAGTTTCTTTCGGTCGATATCCGAAGAAGTACGAACATTCGTTATATGACGTTCGGCCACAGGTTCCATCCAAACAGTCTGCCAGATACCTGTCACGGCCGTATACCAGATACCTTCGGGACGGTTCACCTGTTTGCCGCGAGGCTGAGGTCCGCGGTCTGTCGGATCCCATACTTTCACTACGAGCTTATTGTCTCCCTTAGCAGCCAAAGCAGCTGTAATGTCAAGCGAGAAAGGAGTAAATCCGCCGGTATGCTGCCCTACTTTAATATCATTCACCCAAATATCGGCTTTCCAGTCTACAGCACCGAAATTCAACATCACCTTTTTACCTTTCCAAGTGGCAGGTACAGTGAAGTTACGCTGATACCAGAGTTCCTCATCGGGACTTACTTTCTTACCAACACCTGAAAGGCTGGACTCTACGGCAAAAGGAACCAGGATCTGTCCTTCATAAGCCGAAGGAACGGCTCCCTTTTCTGTGATGGCATAATTCCACAAACCATTGAGGTTTTTCCACTCTCCCCGTTCCATTACCGGACGCGGATACTCGGGCAGTACATTCTCAGGATTTACCTGTTCAGCCCACTTTGTCTTGATTTTGTCTCCTGCCGGTTTCCATTGTGCAAAAGCGGAAGTAGCCATCGACGCTGTCAGAACTGCAATTAAAATGCTCTTTTTCATTGTCTTAAAATTATGTTTAACCTATTGATTACGCAATACGTTCCCCGGGGCAGGTAGTCGGCTACCTGTCAAACTAAGGAAAAACGTTCTAAATAACTATTTTATTTCAAGGGAATACCCGAAGGCTTCGGCAAGGCGACTCCTGCACGAACCGGAATCCCTAAATCGGGCATTCCGTTAGCATCCCATCCTATTTTCTGTATCCGCGGATTGCGGGTCTCAGGACTACCGGTATCTCCGTTGGTTACCTGACGGGCATGGTAAATCATATACCACTCCGTGCCATCGGGCGACGGAACAAACGAGAGACCACCCGGACCGTATACTTCGTTTTCCAACGATTGCTGAAATACCGGAACCGGACTTTTTGTCCAAGAGGCCGGATCGAGCAGATCACTTTCGGCATCGGCAGTCAGCATTCCGATGCAATAATAAGGTGACCATGAACCACTGGCGGCATAATAGAGAATCAATGTCTTATTATCCTTCGAATGGAAGAACTGAGGTCCTTCATTCACATAAATAGGATAAGCCGTACGGCTACCATCCGGATTTACCCACTGGCGTTCCCACTCATATTCGGGTCTGGATATCAAGACACGAGGAGAGTCAAGTGTCCACGGGTCTTTCATCCGGGCAATATAGATACATTGAGTTTCAGCATTGGTTCTTCTCTTGGGCCAACCGGACCAAGCTAAATAACGAACTCCCTTATGTTCGAAAGTAGTGGCTTGTATACCCCAATTCCATTCGGGATTGGTCATAATGCTCCCCTTCATTTCAAATTTACCCTGCATGGGATCGGGAGAAGAGTTTTCAAGTACGTACAACTGATGGTTGTCCGTATTGCCATCATCGGCAGCATAATAAATATACCATTTATCATTTATATAATGAATCTCCGGTGCCCAGAGGTGACAACAATTGGACGGATCTTCCGGACGCCACACCATTTTACAAACAGAGTGAGCCATATCGGTAATGTCAGACGTTTCCCAAAGCAGGATTTTATCTTCTGTCCCATGTGTATAATAATACTTGCCATTATGGAACAGAGCACTCGGATCGGCTCCTTCCGGAAACAAAGGATTTACATATGTATCCTTTGCTGCACTTACCGACCTCTGTTTCTGTCCGCCGTTCTTGTTTCCACAACCGGCGCAGAAGAATAAGGTAGTAATAAATAGCAGGTAGATCTTTGTTTTCATAGCTTTTCGTTATTAAGATGCTACAAAGAAAAAACATTTTCGTTGAATAAAGGGATAAATACTGCTCAATAAACAAAAGAAACTGTTCTTTTTATGCTCCTATTGTTCACTGAACCTGTATTTCACATCTTATTGGTCAGTAATTGCTATTTATTGAATAGTTTGTTTCACACATTTCATGCAGAATTCACAAACTTTGTAGCATGATATCAGACGAAGCTACTGATTTGTATCGAAATAACCCCTAAATAATAACCATAAGTAAAAACACCCAAACATGAAAAAGATGAAAAATCTGAAAGGAGGCCTGGCAGGAATCCTGATTACCGCCGGATTACTGGCAGCATCGTGCACTTCCGATCAATCATCGTCGGCAGTAGCTATAGTGAATCGGCCCGACTGTGCACAAACCAACGTAAATTATGTAGGAAACCGCCTGCCACTGAAACCGATGAACTTCATTAAACTACCTGTAGGAAGTATCCAACCCGAAGGATGGTTAAAGAAATATCTGGAACTACAGAAAGATGGACTGACGGGGCATCTGAATGAAATCAGCGCATGGCTGGGTAAGGAGAACAATGCCTGGCTGACCCAAGGAGGAGACCATGGATGGGAAGAGGTTCCCTACTGGCTGAAAGGATATGGAAACCTGGCCTATATATTAAAGGATCAGAAAATGATCGACGAGGCCAAGATATGGCTTGAAGGTGCATTTGCCAGCCAACAGCCTGACGGATATTTCGGTCCTATCAACGAACGAAACGGAAAAAGAGAGTTGTGGGCACAGATGATCATGCTCTGGTGTCTTCAATCCTATTACGAATATTCAAATGATCAACGGGTTATTGACCTGATGACCAATTACTTCAAATGGCAGCTGAGTGTACCGGATGAACAGTTTCTGGAAGATTATTGGGAAAACAGCCGTGGCGGGGACAACCTGTTAAGCGTATATTGGCTCTATAACCGTACAGGAGATCAGTTCTTACTGGAACTGGCTGAGAAAATACACCGTAACACAGCAGACTGGACCCGTCCGTCGGCATTGCCAAACTGGCACAACGTGAACATCGCGCAGTGTTTCCGCGAACCGGCTACCTATTATATGATGACGGGAGACTCGACCCTGCTGAAAGCATCTTATAATGTGCACAACCTGATCCGCCGTACTTTCGGACAAGTGCCGGGCGGTATGTTCGGTGCCGATGAAAATGCACGTATGGGATCAATTGACCCGCGCCAGGGAGTAGAAACCTGCGGATTGGTGGAACAGATGGCCTCGGACGAGTTGATGCTGTGTATGACCGGCGATCCTTTCTGGGCAGAACACTGCGAAGAGGTGGCATTCAACAGTTATCCGGCTGCCGTAATGCCGGACTTCAAGGGTTTGCGTTATATCACTTGTCCCAATCAAACTGTCAGTGACTCAAAGAACCATCATCCGGGCATCGACAACCGGGGACCTTTCCTGGCAATGAATCCCTTCAGTAGCCGTTGCTGCCAGCACAATCATGCACAGGGATGGCCTTACTATGCCGAACATCTGATTCTGGCCAGTCCGGATAACGGTATAGCAGCCGCTATGTATGCTGCCTGCAAAGCAACAGTGAAAGTGGGTGACGGAAACGAAATAACTCTTCACGAACAGACTAACTATCCTTTTGAGGAAACGATCCGGTTTACGGTAAATACTCCGAAAGCAGTAAGTTTCCCCTTCTATCTGAGAATTCCTTCATGGACAGAGAGTGCGACTATCTTTGTTAACGGCAAAAAGGTAGCGGCCAACCCCGAAGCCGGACAATATGCCTGCATCCATCGCGAATGGAAAGACAATGACCAAGTGGAAATTCAGCTGCCGATGCAACTTTCGATGCGTACATGGCAAGTGAACAAAAACAGTGTAAGCGTAGACTACGGTCCGTTGACAATGTCACTGAAAATTGACGAAGATTATGTGAAAAAGGACAGCCGCGCTACGGCTATCGGTGACTCCAAA
>UMKD01051559.1_pt1 | contig 22435 bp, 21 predicted proteins | sample 1966221 | NCBI WGS metagenome assembly UMKD01 (sample SAMEA4836167, study PRJEB28245) | human gut metagenome | biome: gut microbiome; material: fecal sample | place: Denmark | collected 2008
AAATTTTTTTGCATTCTCTTCTATCGTTTGCAAACCTTTTTCTTCTTTTTCAATCGCATACACTTTCCCTTGAGGCAGATAGGTAGCAGCTTCTATTCCAATCGTTCCTGTTCCTGCTCCGACATCTATCAAAATAGAATTGGGTTTTAACATCAATTTAGCTATGGAAACTGCTCGAATTTCCTGTTTTGTCATCGGCAATTTCGTCTGTGTGAATTCTTTATCATAGATATGCATAGTTTTCTCCTTTTTTACAAATACAGACATTCATCTCAAAATATTCCGGCATTTGTTTCCAATCTTCAATAAAATAGAAAGAAATTTTTTCATTTTCATAGGATAAATTTTCTCCTATAATCAATTCTATTCCACGAAATCCTTTTTCATACAATTCTTTTGCAATTTTTTTCGGATTTTCCTTTTCATCCGTCAATAATATTAAACCCTTATTTTCTGCTGCTAAAACCTGCAAATAATCCAATTTTCTCCCATGTACACTTCCTAAACGATATTCTTGCCAGTTTTCTCCAATTTTGGAAAACAAATATTGAAAAGAGGAAAGACCCGGAATAATGTCAAATTTTTCCGCAAGCACTTTTTGTAAATAGGGAACCAAACTATAATAGCCGCTATCTCCGGAAACCAGAATACTGATTTGTTTCGTTGCATTCTCCTCTATCACGGTCTTGATTTCTGTTATCTTCTTATAAATATGAAGGTGACACTCTTGAGAACAAATCCTTTTTATATCTTCTATCTGTCGAATACTTCCTAAAATCAAATCACTTTCCTGCAATCTTTTTCTTGCTGCTTCCGTGATATAGTCCAAACTTCCCGGTCCTATAGAAACTACTACAATTCTAGTCATGACATTCTCCTACCATTCTCAAAAATCCATCACTTTGCCCTAAGCTTCCCCGTTCAAAAGAAAATAATAAAACTTCCGCCTCAAAACCTTCTTTTCGACTGTATTCGATCATTTTATCTCGAATTCGATTTGCCAAATAATCAAAAAATTTCTTATCTTCCACATAATTACAAGCTTCTTCGACTGTATTTGAGAGTAAAATTTTACGAATTTTTTCTTCCGATAATCCGTAAAGAAAAGCATTGGCTCCCATCACTTCCATTCTTCCGTCTGCAATTCGACTATGAGTATGAAAAATTCCTCCTGCCAATTTAATAGCTTTCCCAATATGCCCCAACAAAATCACTTTTTGAAAGCCAAGTTTTACAGCGGATTCTATCATAAAGCCGACAAAGTTACTCGTAATGACCAATTGCTCCAAATCCAAGCCCAAGGTTTCACAATAGCTCTTCCCGTAATTTCCAAAGGCAAAAATAACCCACTTTCTCCTTTTATCCATACGAAGTACTCTTAACTCGGTATACATAGAAGCTTTTAAGGCTTCTTCACTCATCGCCTTGACAATTCCTGTAGAACCCAACACGGAAATTCCCCCAAGCACTCCCATTTTTGGATTGTAGGTTTGACTTGCCTTGGCTCTTCCTTCGGGAATATAAATACAGATGATTGCCTTCTCATCCAAATCTTGCAATACATCCTGTACCACCTTTTCTATCATTTTTTGAGGTCCCGGATTGATTGCCGATTTTCCCACAGGGACTTGTAGTCCTTTTTTGGTAACGAGTCCAACTCCTCGCCCTCCGTATAGAAAACATTTTTCTTTGCTAATTCCTCTCTCTATTTTCGGGAATTCTTTTTCCAAAGAAACTTTTACACAGATAGAAATTCCATTGGTAACATCAGGGTCATCCCCCGCATATTTTTGAACTACCGCTGAAGTAAATTTTCCTCGTCTACGAACTTTTGTGATAGGAATAACCAGTTCTTCTCCTTTCGGAGTTTCTATTTCTACTTCCTGCAAGGAAATATGATAGAGTAAAGACATCAAAGCAGCTTTCACTCCCGCAGCTGCACAAGAGCCGGTAGTATATCCATTTCTTAATTCTTTTTCTTCCATATTTAATATCTCTCTTTATATTTTTCTTTAGCTAATTTGGTACATTTATCTATAACTTCAGCCTTTGCCTCTCTATACGAATTTTGTTCTTTTTCATCTTTGCTCTAAATGAAGATTTTCAATCAAAGCCTTTACTTAATATTTTACTTCCATAGCTCTCCTTTATTTTCTAGGAACTTATCCCTAAAAGCCTTCTCGTTTATAACTTTGGTAAATAATCCCATGAAGAATAGCAACTCCTATCGTACTTCCCCCTTTTCTACCATTGATTGTAATATATGGTAAGCCTAATTTTTTAAATTCTTCTTTGGATTCCGCCGCTCCCACAAAACCAACCGGAACTCCAATAACTAAAGCGGGTTTTTCCATTTCTCCCTTTTCTATCATTTCTTTTAGTTGGTACAAAGCGGTAGGTGCATTTCCTAAGATAAATATTTTTGTTTTGGGGTCTTTGCCTGCTTTTCTCATTCCAACGATGGAACGAGTAAGTCCCTCTCTTTTTGCTTCTTCTATTACTTCTTTGTCCGAAACCAAACAATAGGCGGAACAAGAAAATTTAGATAAAGCCGGCTTACTCAATCCGTTCACTATCATATTGGTATCACAGTAAATTTTACATCCATTTTCTAAGGCTTTTAAACCACTTTCTATTGCATTATTGTGAAATTCTATTAAATCGGCATATTCAAAATCTGCGGAAGTATGTATGATTCTTTTTACAATCGGCAATTCCTGTACTGAGAATTTTTTCACCTTATCTCCCAATTCTTCTTCTATCATTTCAAAACTTCTCTTCTCTATATCTCCCGGTACCTTAATATAACTCATTGTCATCCCCTCTAATCTTTCTCCCTTTTTATATATTTCCTTGCTTTGTATTCTCCAACCGCTTCTAAAATATTTTCTTTCACTAATTTATTTAAACATCTTTTTGCTGTTGCTTCGGAAACAGCTAACAAATTTTGTACTTCTTTATTGTCAATATAGTCATGTTGACTTAAATATTTTATAATGACCTCCATTCTCTCCCTATTTTTATCGGTCATTTTATCGGTCATCTCTTGTACTTCTAGTAATTCTATTAAAGTTTCTTGAATAATTTTTAACATAAATAAAATAAATTCTGTAGATTCTCCATCTTTCACGCCTGTGAAACTTCTCTTTTCATTTGAATACCTCTTTTATAAACGGATAGCTTCCAAAAAAGTGTATATGCGGGTATCCTGCATACAGATTTTTTTCATGAAAGACACAGTCCCAACTTCTTCCATCCTTTTTTTCCGCTTTGCATATTCTTGTATCCTCTAATACCGTTTTTAATTTAGAATAGTGAAATTCATGCCCTCTTGCCATTTCGGTCCCGTCTTTCTTATGTATGGATATATAACCGAATCTTGAAATATCTAATTTATTCGTCATATTCACCATACAAGGAACCAAAGCGCACATGCTATATATTTTTCCGTCTGTTTGCTCTATGCCATGACTTAAATACATAAAGCCTCCGCATTCCGCTAATACCTTCTTTCCTTTCTCATAATTTTCTCGAAGAGAGGCAATCATCTCTTTATTCTTAGATAATTCTTCTGCAAAATTCTCCGGATAACCTCCTCCTAAATAAATAGCATCACATTCCGGTACTTTTTTATCTTTCAGGGGGGAGAAGTATCGAACATAAAAGCCCATATATTCCAAAAATTCTATATTGTCCTTATAGTAAAAGGAAAATGCCGAATCTTTCGCTATTGCAATCGTTCTTCCGATATATCTGTCTTTGAAATGGGATAAAGGAAGTGGAAGCTCTATTTTTCCTTTCTTTTCGTCCAAGCTGTAAGTTTGTTCCCCGGCAATTCTTTCTATTTCTTCCAAATTGATATTTTTCAACACAAAATTTTTTAACAGTTCTATTTTTTCTCTTAAGTCTTCCACTTCATTCGCTTGCAAAAGCCCCAGATGTCTACTTGAAATATTTAACGTATCATTTTTTTCAATAAAACCTAAGCATTGAATACCGGTATATCTTTCAATCGCTTCTTTAAATATCGCATAGCTCTTGGAACTTGAAACCTTATTTATAATAACTCCTGCTATGTTTACTCTTGGATCCAGCATTTTATAGCCTAAAACCTGTGCTGCAATACTTGTACTTTTTCCTACTCCATCTAAAACTAAAATTACCGGAACGCCTAAAAATCTTGCCAAATGAGCAGAACTGTTGTTATCCAAAGAATTATCAACTCCATCATATAGTCCCATAACTCCCTCAATGATAGAAATATTTTTATGATGCTTATAAAAACTATATCGAACTCCTGCTTCCCCCATCATAAAGATATCTAGGTTATAACTCGGGTTCCCGGTAATAAATTCATGAAAACCGGGGTCTATATAATCAGGACCAACCTTAAATGGGGAAACATTATCAAAAGCCGACATCAATGCCATAGATATGGTTGTTTTCCCAATTCCGCTACTTACACCGGCAAGCATAAACGCTTTCATTTTTCCTCCTCCATTCTATCCTCTATCTTCCATGATATCAGCCAATGCCTCCAACATCTTTAAATTTGATTCTCTATCCTTAATGGCAAGTCTCACAAAGCTGTCATCTAAACATTTGAAATTGGAAGCATCTCGTATTAAAATGTTTTTTTCTACCATCTTATCTCTTAAGCTTGTTGCACTGATATTCCATAATTTTATCAAGATAAAATTGCATTCTGTTTTATATGGTTTTAGATATTGAAATTCATTTAATTCTTTGTACAGAAATTGCTTTTCTTCCAGAATCCATTTTTCTGTTTTTTCCATATACTCCTTGTCATCAAGCATTACAATTCCCGCAAGATTTGCAAAGCTGTTCACTGTCCAAGGCTCTTTTTCTTCCCACATTTTTTTTAAAATCTCTTCATCAAAGCTTATTCCATAACCCAATCGAAGTCCGGGAATGGCAAAAAACTTGGTAAAAGCTCTCATGAGAAAGACGTTTTTATTTTTTAAGGAAGAAACTGTTTTTTCTTTCCAATCTTCCACAAATTCAATAAAAGCTTCATCCACAAAAATTTTTGTATTTTTCTTTTCACAACTATTTATGATTTCTTTTATGTCTTCCACTTTGATAAATTGTCCTGTCGGATTATTCGGATTACAGAATACTAATAAATCATAATCATGAGCTTCTATTTGTCTTTTTAAATTCTTGATATCAGGATAGAAATAATCCCTTTCTTTCAGTTCAAAATATTCTATCTTTGCAGAAACAGATTGCAAAGCTCTTTCATATTCCGCAAAACAAGGAACCAATAATAGCACTTTTTTTGGTTTTAAAGCTCTCATATACAAAAATAAAATTTCTGTTGCCCCGTTCCCCACAATAATATTGTCCATATTCACTGCATTCCATTCTGCTATCTTTTTTCTTAAGTCAATATAATAAGGGTCGGGATAATGTACTAATGTATCAAATTTTTCTCTTGCCATCTCTATAAATTTCTGTGGTACTCCCAAAGGATTAATATTGGAACTATAATCTAAAATATTATCTCTCCCTTCTCTTTGAAATGTATAAATATTTCCTCCATGTAAATCTTTCATAAATACTCCAAATTTATTAAAATTTTAATAGTCCATTTTCATCAAATTGAAAATCTGGTGCCCATACTACATTATATGCTATAGTTCATTCCTAGATAAAATTCTTAAGTTCATTAATATAATTCACTTATTTTAATTAAGGTGAATGTTATAGTTGCTATAAATGATACAACATATAAAATATTTACTGCTTTTTTAATATCTTCATAGTCAAATTCCTTTAACTTATCTCCAATCTTTTGTTTTTCATATTCTTTTCCGAAATAACTTATTTTCCCACCAAATTGTATTCCTAAAGCTCCTGCATAAGCAGCTTCACTCTGCCCGGAGTTTGGACTTGCATGTTTCTTTCTATCTCTAAAAAATATTTTCAAGGAATTTTTAAAATTGTATCCTAATAATAAGCTTGAAAGAGGTACAAAAATTAAACCTGTCAGTCTTGCAGGAATGAAATTTGCAACATCATCCACTCTTGCAGAAAACTTTCCAAAATCTATATATTTTTCATTCTTATAACCAACCATAGAATCCAAAGTGTTGATCGCCTTATATGTCATAGCAAAAGGTAAGGCAAGAGAGACCACCTGTCCAAATATTTCAACAGAAAAAAAGCTTCCCACAAAAGCAAAGAAGGCAGGAGACACAAAACCATCCACTGTATTTTCCGCTATTGTTTCTACTATACTCATAATAATTTTGTCAAGTGATAGCGTATTGGTATCCCTACTCACAAGATAAGAAAGTTCTTTTTTTGCTTTTTCAATGTCTCCGGACTTTAAAATCCTATACACTTTTTTCCCCTCATCTGCCAAACTTTTTGTGGCAAGAGTGGTATAAAGAAAAAATATTTCCACTACATAGCCTGTTCTTGCTAAAAATAAAGAAACGATAAAAGTGATACTTAAGGTTAAAAGATTTAAAATCACTCCTGAAAATATCTTATGATTCGCTTTATATAAAATTTTTTCTAAAAAATTTATGAGTTTTCCTATGATAATAACTGGGTGATATAGCCACCTCGGATCTCCCAATATGAAATCTATGACATAAGCCACTCCAAATTTTGCTGCAAAATAATTGAACATTTTTTATTCTCCATCTAATACAAACTATTTTAACAATTCTAAAATCTCTTCTTTTCTTAACGGCTCAACCATAATGTAGGAAGCATCTATAAATTTATACTTGCTTATTGGTAATTTTTTTATAAAATCATTGTAATCCATATGCCCTGTTAGCTTATAACTATTCTCATCATTTTCATCTCCATCAATCGTCACCAAGCCAATATTCCAAAAAGAAATTTCATCATTTTTTACTATACCTGTATTTTCAAATTCCACACCGGGTTTATAAGGAAGAATTGTTCTAAGATTTTCTGTAAGAGTGTAACTCCCTATAATTTTCCCATCTTCTTTATTTTGATAAAATTGTTGATTTGCCGAGTAAGCATCTAAATATTGAATTTCTTTTACTGTATTGGAAAAAGTATCAATAGGACTATCTGAATGATTGATGTTATCTATCATTTCTTTATTAAAGGAAACCACTCTATTTACACCAAAAATATTGTATACTTCTATTTCTCCATTTTTCATATTTGATAAAACCGCCTTTATTCCATAAAGTATATCGCTTTCGTAGTCAAAGCTATCAATATTGTCAACAGTATATACTTCTCCTCTTTCATTTATAATTTCCGATCCAAATTTTTTCGCTAATGCTTTTATATATTCCAAAGCTAGGAGCCAATCTTCCCTAGAAGAAGGAGTAAAAATTCTTATCGCATAATCTTTATTCTTATTATCATAAGACAATTCAAAACCTCTTGCACTTTCTTTATCAGCTCCTACCAAAATACATTCATAATTAGAAATAGGAGATAACAATAAATCATTGGTGTCAATATCATCGGTATTATAGCTATAAAGCTCTTTATCCAATATCGTCAATGCCTTTTCAACAGTTAAAACAGGTTCATAGCCTAAAAATTTTTTCTTGTTTTTCACGTAAAAACTTATACTCATTTTGACCTCCCCAAAAAGCTTTTATTTATTATAAACCCATAATTTTATATATTGTATCTATATCGACATTTTCCCTAACCAACTTCTCCAATTTATCAAATTCTTTTCTTTTATATTCTTCATAAGAAATATTATGATTGATTTCTTCCAAACCTTTTCTTCTTCGAATTTCATTTAAAAGAGCTTCCGTAAATTCCTTATTATCAAAAATTCCGTGTAAGTAGGTTGCCATGATATTGTCCTTATTCACAAAAACGATTCTATCATCATCTGTCAAATTTTCTTCGTCGCCCCGTGTAACGCCTTGGTGAATTTCATAACCTCTTAGCTCCAAATTATCTAAGGCTTTTAACATTCCTTTCTCCACTCTTAAAGTTCCTGTATACTGAACAAGAGTCTTCTCTTTTTCCATTATCGTTTCCAAATTGAAAAGTCCCAAGGCATCCAATTCTTCTATTTCTCCCTCGATATGATAGGGGTCTTTCACCTTTTTTCCTAACATTTGAAAACCTCCACAGATACCAAAAATAATAGTTTCTGTTTTAGCTCTTTTCATAATTTCTGCCGCTATTCCACTTTCTTTCAGCCATTTTAAATCATCTATGGTATTTTTAGAGCCCGGAATTATTATCATATCTTCCTTTCCTATCTGGCTCCTTTCCGTGACAAATTGTATTTCCACATCCTCATACATGGATAAGGCATCCATATCCGTAGCATTGGAAATATGCTTTAATTTTATTACAGATATCTTTATCTGATTGGAATGTTTACTGAACTTAAAACTTTGATATTTTTCACTCAAACTGTCTTCATCTTCTAAGTTAAAATCAGCATAGGGCAGCACTCCCAAGACAGGAACTCCTGTCAAGGCTTTTATTTTTTCGAGTCCCGGTTTTAATACCTCTACATTTCCTCGAAATTTATTGATGATAATTCCTTGCACCCGTCTTCTATCCTTTTCCCCTAAAAGCATAATGGTTCCATAAATGGAGGCGAAAACTCCACCTCTGTCTATATCTGCAACTAAAATAACAGGAGCATTTGCAATTCTTGCCATTCCAAAATTGGAAATATCTTCTTCCAACATATTGATTTCTGCAGGGCTTCCTGCTCCTTCAATCACAGAAATATCATAGTTTTCTTCAATCCTATGATAAATTTCTTCCAATTTTGGAAGTAAATTTTGTTTGTATTTATGATACTCCGATCCTGTCAGATTTCCAAAAGACTTGCCTTCAATAATAATCTGAATTTTTTTATCATGGCTCGGTTTTAATAAAATAGGATTCATCCATGCCTGCGGTTCGAGTCCGATGGCTTCCGCCTGTACCGCCTGAGCCCTTCCCATTTCTTTTCCATCCTTTGTAACATAGGAATTTAATGCCATATTTTGCGATTTGAAAGGACAAACACGGTAGCCGTCTTTTTGAAAAATACGACAAAGAGCGGTAACAGTTGCACTTTTTCCTACTCCTGATGCAGTCCCCATAATCATGAGATTGTTATGTGTTTTCATATCTTTCTCCTCTTGTTTTCAAACATTCTCCTAAAAAAAACAGCAATAAGATAAGTGCCAATAAAATTGCACTCAAGGCAGAGCTTTCCAAATACTTCTTATCCACAAGCAAAGAATAATTAACCAAAGATACTACAGGAAACATATCTCCCAATTGCATCGTATAAGCGAGGGTAAATTCTCCTAAAAAAATAGCAAAACTTTGCAAAAAACTTAACAAAAATAGAGGTCTTAAGATTGGAAATTGTATACTCCAAAAATATTTCCAAGGGGAAGCTCCGTCTAAAAAAGCCATTTCTTTGAAATCTCTCGGAAACATTTTCACATTCTGATATAAAAAAGAATAGACTAAAGGAATTCCCGTCATCAAATAGGCAAACACCAACAGTACGGCAAAGGGAACTTCGTAGAGTACATACACATAGTAGAGGGTAATTGCAAAAAAAGCCCCTGAAATTCCTAAATTAGAAAAAATAAGCAGTTCTACTATTCTACTATAATTTTGCAGAAGAAAATATACAACAATAACCGTCCCTATAGAAGCGATTCCTGCTACCAAAAAAGAATTCCCCAGACTTCTCCAAATCGGATATTCTTCCTGAAAAGCTGCACTAAAAAGAATACGGTAGGCTTTGACACTGAATTCTCCTGTAAAATAATTGTAGAAAGAAGCAACTATGGAAGCCAATACAATCCCATATTCAAAAATTACATAAAAAATAGAAAAAAGCATGCTATGGCCGGACATCTTTTTTTCATAAGCCCTTCCCTTTAACTCATAGTCCGGAAGAAAGGTTCCGAGGGAATTGATCCCCAATAACATGAAAAATTGTAATAATCCATATAGCATAGCCTTGGAAAAATTAAAATCTCCCTGCAAGCTTGCAGCAATTTCCACTTCCAAACTTTGATACTGAATTCCGCCCAAAGACAACAGAATAGCAAAACTTAAAAAACAATAGGTAAAACATAGAATAAAAGCCTTAAAAATCTGAGGCAAGATAAGAGGGAGTTGTCCCTTCCAAAAAATTGTCCAGCTTCCTGCCCCGTCTAATATCATGGATTCTTCGATTTCTTTCGGAATCCTTCGCAAAGCTTCTCCCAAATATTTTACAAAAATAGGAGAATTATAGAAAACATGAGCAATTAAAATTGCTTTCATGCTGTAAAGAACAGAAAAATTTTGAACTCCCGGCAGGTTAAACAGAATGGAAAAAATCCCTATCGTAGATAATACCGGAAAGAAAAAAGGAATAAACAACAAGCTCTCCAACATTTTACTCAACAGATTGTTATGATAGGCCAAATATCTTGCCGGGATAATTGCAAGGAAAAAAGCCAAAAAACTTGAATACAAGCTCTGCTTCCAAGTAAAAAGAATCGTCTTCCACAAAGCTCCATCAAAACTGTTTTGGATATCTTCCACGATCCAAAAATCTCGGATAAACCAAAACAAAGGTAAGATCCAAAGAAGAAGATATATACTGTTAATGATTATTTTTTGAACTCTTTTTTCTTTCATTTTTCTTTTCCAATCCTTAGATTAATATATATTTGTTATTATACCATACCTCATGTTATAATGAAACGAAGAAATCAAAAAGGAAGGGACTGAAAATGCTTTATTTTTTTTATGGAAACCAAAGTCTTTTGGAACTGGAGCTTCAAAAAAGAAGACAGAAATATTTACAAAAAAATGTCACCGTATATTCTTTCGATTTTAGCAACAGAGAGGAGGAAGCGTTCTTGCAGGAACTCTCTATGAATTCTATGTTTGCAGAACCGAAAGCTTTTTTTATCAAAAGAGCGGAAACTTTAAAAACAAATTCATGGACTGCCGTTTTAAAATCTATGGCTCTTTTCGATTTATCCGAAAAAGAAATTCTATTTTTTTATCAGGAAAAAGAACTTGGAAAAAGCATAGAAAAAGAACTTCAAAAATTAAATGCCCGGTTCATAGCCTTCCCAGAAGAAGAACAGGAAAAAAATTTAAAACAATATTTGGAAAATAAGTTGGCTCTTTCTTCTTATGATGCGGAAAAATTATTGGAAATGCTGGGAAAAGATTTTCATAAAATAGAACAGGAAAGCAATAAAATAATACAATTTTTGGACGGAGAAGCCTTTTCTTTTGAAAAAGTACTTCCTATTTTAAGTATAGAAAAGGAATATAATATTTTTACTCTGATTGATCAATTTTTAGAACAGGAAAAGCCTGCCATTTTATTGGAATATCTTCAACAAAATCCCAATGATATTCCTGTTATCCTATATAATTTAGCGGATTCTCTATTTCTCTTAAGCAAAATTGCTTCTCTTTTAGAAAAAGATCAAATTGACGACATGGCATCCTATACCCATTTTAAAACTTCTTTTCCCAAGATTCAAGCCTATTTTCGTGGAAAGGGAGGGCGTCCTTTACACCCTTATCCGGTCTATCTGAAAATAAAAATAGCCAAAAAACATCCTCTGTCTTTTTGGCTAAAAAAATTAAATGAAATTTTACTTTGTGAATATCGATTTAAAAGCGGTTTCATGGATATTCAAATGAGTATGGAACAATTTATTCTGGGATTCTATTCCTCCTCTTCAAATATTCCGCAATATAAATAAACGGAGTATCACAAACAGCAACCAGGAATTTAATCAGATAAGTTCCTATAAAAACTTCCCATAGAACCGGAAGAGGGAAGACTCCATAAAACGCAATCACGGTAAACAGAAAACTGTCCAAGAGTTGACTTACCATGGTACTCGCATTGTTTCGTATCCAAATATATTTTCTGCCTTGAAAACGATGTCGCCAGAATTCATAAGCCCAAATATCATGTTTCTGTGAGATTAGATATGCGGATAAAGAAGCAATTGCCAACCTTGGCATCAAAGCAAAAACCCCTTTTACTCCGTCAAACAATTCGATTCCGGCAGAAGACGGAGTAAAATGAATCGCCAGCTGCATAATCAGCGTCATAGCAATCATACTGAAAAAACCTAAATAGACAGCTTTTTTCGCTTCTTCCTTTCCATAATTTTCCGCCAAAATATCCGTCACCAAATATGCACCGGCATATAAAATATTTCCTAAAGTAACTTCCAAAGCAAATAATCTCACTAACATCACGACTTGGATATTTGCTAAAATTGTAGCTATGGGAACCCAAGCGAACAATCCTATTTTTCCGAAACGATAATACATCACTATAATACATATAAAATTACAAATTAACATAAGTCCCCACAGAATTTCATTCCTCATTGTTTCTTCCTCCAAAGTCCTCAATACTTTTTATTATGATAGTTACATATTTTACTGGTATTTTTTGATATTGTCAATAAAAAAGGATATACAAATGAAGAAGAATAAGGTATGATAAAGAGAAGTTAAAGAAGAAGCGAGGTAGAGAAATGAAAAAAGAAACCGCTGTTCGTGACAGCATTTATGATAAATATCAAAAATTGCAAGAATCCGGTGAAGAGTTTGAAAAGCAAGCCTCCCGAAACAAAAGAAGTTCAGCTCTTCTCATGATAGTTTTTATTCTTTTAAGTTTAAGCATTGCCAATATGTTCAGTGTCAGTTTAGGGTTGCGGAATGACCAGTTGGGACTTGTCAAAAAACATAGTCTTATGATCTTTATTGGGCTTTTTTTATGTTTTCTGTTGAGTAAATTTTCTTACAAAAATTTCCAAAGACCTCTCATGAGAAAACTGCTCTATTTTGTCCCTCCTGTTATTTTTATCGGAATGATGATTGCTCCTTCCGCTCTTGTTCCCATTCGAAACGGAGCAAAAGCTTGGATACAATTAGGAGGCTTTGCCATTCAACCCGCAGAATTATTTAAAGTAAGCTACATTATCCTATTATCGAATGTCTTAGCCAAACTGGAACAGGAAAAACATATCAAAGACTACAAACTGATTCTTTCCATCGGTATCTTCGTGTTTCTTCCTTATGTGATTTTCATTCACTTACAAAACGATTTGGGAGCCATTATTCACTATGCTTTAATCACCGGCTATCTTTTTGTATTGAGCAATATTTCGATTAAAATTATCCGACTGTGGAGTCTTTTAGGTAGTGTGGCTATGATTTCCGCTTTTTCTATTATCTATAAAATAGGGGCGGAGCACTTATCCGGATATAAATTAAAACGAATTTACAGTTTCTTAGAAGGATTGTTCACAGGAAATTACAGTCCGGAATTCGGCTATCAGGTCAAGCAAGCCCTTATCGGCTTTGGAAGCGGAGGCTTTCTCGGAAAAGGATTTGCCAATGGAATTCAAAAATACAGCTACGTTCCGGAAACCGCTACCGACTTTATTTCTGTTACTTTTGGAGAAGAATTCGGATTTCTGGGAATGTTTATTCTTCTTTCTTTCTATCTTATTCTATATTGGATTATTTGTACGATCTCAAAAGAATGCCAAGACAGTTTCGGAAAATATCTATCTGCCGGAATAGGGGGCTATCTGATTATACAGGTATTCATCAATATTGGAGTTGCAATTGGAATTCTTCCTGTATTCGGATTAACGCTTCCGCTTTTTAGCAATGGAGGTAGCTCCATTTTTGCAATTTTAAGTGCTTTGGGAATTTGTTTAAACATCAATAAAACAAGTCATTTATTTGAAAAAAAGAAAAAGAAATGATATAATGATAAGATATAATACTAAAAAATCAGGAAGGATGAACCCATGGAAATGAAAGATATTATTGAAAAAGTAAATTATTATTCTCGCCTGGCGAAAAAACGTTCTCTAAGTCCTGAAGAGGAAGCGGATAGAGCTATTTGGAGAAAACGATATTTGGAGAAATTAACATCCCAAGTTCGAAAACATCTGGACTCTATCAAAATCGTAGAGGAAGAAGAAATGAATAACATACAATAGAATTTAAAATATGGAGGCAACAAATATGGAAATGACCACAGTAAAATCTATTTTTAGAAACAAAGAAACATATATGGACAAAAAAGTGAAATTAGGAGCTTGGATTCGAAAAATTCGTTCCCAAAAGAATTTCGGTTTCCTAGAAATCAATGACGGATCTTTTTTCAATGGAATTCAAGTAGTTTTTGATAGTAGTTTGGAAAATTTTGACGAAATTTCAAGACTTTCGATTGCATCTTCCGTGATTGTGGAAGGAACTTTGGTAAAATCGGAAGGAGCAGGACAAGAATTTGAGGTAAAGGCAAGCAAGATAGAAATTTGTCAAAAAGCGGATTTGGATTATCCTTTACAAAATAAAAGACATAGTTTTGAGTTTTTGAGAACAAAATCTCATTTAAGACCTAGAACCAATACATTTTCAGCAGTGTTTCGAGTTCGTTCCGCAGCTGCTTATGCCATTCATAAATTCTTTCAAGAACAAAACTTTGTCTATGTTCATACTCCAATCATTACCGGCTCCGATGCGGAGGGAGCAGGAGAAATGTTTCGTATCACTACCTTGGACTTAAATGATCTTCCTAAAAAGGAAGATGGAACTGTAAATTTCCAAAAAGACTTTTTTGGGAAATCTACCAATTTGACGGTAAGCGGTCAATTAAATGGAGAAACTTACTGTGCCGCTTTCCGAAATATTTATACATTCGGACCTACTTTCCGTGCAGAATACTCCAATACCGCCAGACATGCTTCCGAATTTTGGATGATTGAACCGGAAATGGCATTTGCCGACTTAGATGTGAATATGGACATTGCTGAGAAAATGGTAAAATATATCATTCGTTATGTCATGGATACCTGTCCGGAAGAAATGAATTTCTTCAATCAATTCATTGAAAAAGGACTTTTCGATAAATTAAACAATGTTTTGAACAATGATTTCGGTCGATTAAGCTATACAGAAGCTATTGATATTTTGAAAAAATCCGGAAAGAAATTTGAATATCCTGTCGAATGGGGAATTGATTTACAAAGTGAACATGAAAGATATTTAGCGGAAGAATATTTCAAAAAACCGGTCTTTCTGGTAGACTATCCTAAAGACATTAAGGCTTTCTACATGAAGTTGAATGAAGACGGAAAAACAGTTCGAGCTATGGATTTACTGGCTCCTCAAATCGGAGAAATCATTGGAGGTTCCCAAAGAGAAGATAATCTTGAAATTTTAGAACAACGAATCAGTGAATTGGGAATGAATAAGGAAGATTATTCTTTCTATCTTGATTTAAGAAAATATGGAAGCTTCCCTCACTCAGGATATGGACTTGGTTTTGAAAGAATGATTATGTACCTAACCGGTATGGCAAATATCCGTGATGTCATTCCTTTCCCAAGAACCCCTAATAATATTGAATTTTAGGAGAAAATTATGCTACTATGCATGTGTATGGGGATGTTTTTTTGTATTCTCTTTTACATCATAACCTATCCTTATACTTTTAAATTAAAAAGAAAATTGAAAAAAATTACCTCCTATCCGGAAGTGACTGTAATGGAAAATCCGAACTATTCGGAAGAAATTTCGAAATCGGAAATAGCGGAAAACATTCGTATTGAAAAACGAATAGGGCAATTGGAATACTATGTCATTCAACATAAAGATTTTAACTCGAAATCTTATCCCAGTATCCTTTTATTTCACGGATTACGAGACAAAGCTTACGATTGGGTCCAGAAAGCCAAAATCTTAGAGACCTATCTTTCCTTACGGAAACAGGGGAAAATTTCTCCTATGAATTTTATTCTGGTGGATTCCGGAGACGGCGGAGAAAGCTGGTACCTTCCCTACGAAAACTATTTCATGCAGGAACTTCTTCCGAAATTGCGAGAGGAATTTCCTAATATATCTGTAATTTCGGGCTTTTCTATGGGAGCTTATGCTGCCTGTTATTTTGGCTTGCAATATCCTATTTTTCAAGTTGTTGGCAGTTTTTCAGGAGCTATTAGCTTAATTCGTATGGGAGTCAATCGTAGAATTATTTATTTATTTCGTTACCTATATATTCCCAGATTCTTATTTCCTCAAAAAGATAAACAGCACTTCTTTGAAATTTTCAGCTCTTGGGGGTATAAAATTCTGGAAAAAGATCCCTATACCCTACTCAAGCAAATAAAAAACAAGAAAAAAACGCATTTTTATTTCAGTGTGGGACGAGAGGATTATAAAAATTATCTTATGTTACAGCAATGGAATGATGTCGTGCTTCGCGCTAAAAAACATCATCTTTCCTTTCAGGCTCAACTTTGCTTGAAAGAAGGGCACACTTGGGATTATGTTGCTCGAGATTTTGCTAATTTTTTATGCTATGTGAATCAACACACCACAGCACAGGAGTAAATATGAAACCGAAAATTCAAGAAATTATTATTGTAGAGGGTCGGGATGATATTTCTGCAGTAAAAGCAGCTGTTGATGCTGAAATTATTCAAGTCAACGGTTTTGCAATTCGAAAAAAGGGAAATATTGATAAAATAAAAAAAGCTTATGAAAATAAGGGTATCATTCTCTTAACAGACCCGGATTATGCGGGGAATGAGATTCGTTCCTTTTTACAGCAACATTTTCCGAAAGCAAAAAATGCCTATATCAGCCGTTCTGAAGGAAAAAAAGGAGAGGATATCGGAGTGGAAAACGCAAAACCGGAAGCAATTCTCCGAGCCTTACAATTGGCAAAATGTAATATAGAAGAAGGACAAAATTCTTTTTCCATGCAATTTTTATATGACTTGCATTTAGTGGGACATCCGAAATCCACGAAATATCGAGAACTTTTTACTTCTCTATTAGGAATTGGCTATTCCAATGGAAAACAGTTGCTGTCGAAATTAAACCGCTATGGTTTTTCCGAGCAAGAAATTTTAGAAGCTCATCAAAAAATGAAGGAGGAATATGAAAAACAAAACTCGTGAACTACTCTTACAACATAATTCTATCCTGATCACAGCACATAAAAATCCCGACGGAGATGCTGTGGGAGCCGGACTGGCATTGACTCTTTCTTTGTTGGAGTTGGGAAAGAAGGCTCGCTTTGTTCTCCAAGATAAAGTTCCCGATACCACTTTATTTTTGGAAGGTTCTCAGCTCATTGAACAATATCAGGCAGAAGAAAGTTTTGAAGAAGTAGAACTTGTCATTTTTGTTGACTGTGCAACCAGAGATCGTGCCGGTTGTATGGATGCTCTGACAAAGGGAAAACTAACTGTCAATCTGGATCATCATATGAGCAACCCTCATTATGGAGACTATGCTTTTGTAGAACCAAAAATTTCTGCCACTTCGGAACTCCTAACACAACTGTTACAGGATTGGAATTTCCCCATGAATGCGGCCATTGCGTCAGCCTTATATTTAGGGATTGTAAACGATACCGGAAATTTTGCACATGATAATGTTACTGTGAATACCTTAAAAGCAGCTCAATTTTTAGTCGAGCAGGGAGCTGATAATGCTCTCATTGTTCGCAATTTTTTAAAGACTCATTCCTATGCCAGTTTAAAATTATTAGGAGAGGCCCTGTCTCAGTTCCAATTCTTTCCGGAGAAAAAATTGTCTTACTTCTATTTGACACAGGAAGTTATGAATAAGTACGGAGCTAAAAAAGAACACACAGAGGGAATTGTGGAAACATTACTTTCTTACGAAAAAGCATCGATTTCTCTTTTCTTACGGGAGGAAAAAGACGGAAGTATCAAAGGAAGTATGAGAAGTAAAGACAGTATTGATGTCAATCGAATCGCCTCCCTTTTTGGCGGTGGAGGTCATATAAAAGCAGCCGGATTTTCTTGTTTAGAAAAGGCAGACAGTATTTTACATAAAATATTAGAACAGATATAATATTAAGGAGGAATTATGGAAAAAGAAACAAGTATTGTATTTTTAAAACCAAAAAGATTTGAAGATTGTGACGACTGTGTAAGATATGTTGCAGAAGATAGAATTGTAAATGTCAACTTAAAAGATTTAAAGGAAAGAGATGCTCGAAGATTATATGACTATGTTCACGGAGCGGTTTATGTCAAACAAGCAAAATTAATTGATATTGGAGATAATATTTTTTGTTGTGTTCCTAAAAATGTAGGCTACGAATTGAAATTCAATCAAGAAAGCTCTGCCAAATCCAATGAAGAAGAAGAAATCATTCCCTTCTCAAAATAAAAATACTTTGTAAGCAAAAGGAAAACAGCCGTTTAAAAACATGAAACGGCTGTTTTTATTTTGCACTAAGGCATCGAGTGTGTGAACTTTTTTCTACACTTCCAAATTTTTTATTTTTCTATATAATGTTGCAATCCCAATTCCAAGAGATTTGGCAATAATTTTTTTAGCCTCAGAAGAGTTTCCATAAATTTGTAAAAGATTTTGAATAGCATCTCTCTCTAATTCTGCTAATGTCTTTATTTTTTTATCTTTTTCTTTATTATTTAAAAGTTTTGGAGGTAAATGTTTCAATTCAATACTTTTTTCATTTTCCTCTATGATATTCATGCAATATTCAATTGTATTTCTTAGTTCTCGAATATTGCCAAGCCAAGAATATTCTAAAAAATATTGGTAAACTTCTGTTGAAATGTCTTTTTGTTCCATTTGAAAAGAAATGTAATATTTTTTTACAAAAAAATTAACAAGAATCTTGATATCTTTTTTTCTTTCCCTTAATGGTGGAATATCAATAGGAAAAACACTTAAACGATAGAATAAATCCTCTCTAAAGTTTCTTTTTTTTACCTCTTGTTCTAAATTTCTATTAGTTGCTGCTATTATTCTAACATTAACTTGTTTTTCTATATGAGAACCGATAGGAGTAATTTTTTTATCTTGTAAAACTCTTAACATTTTCACTTGTATTTGAAGTGGCATTTCACCTATTTCATCTAAAAAAATGGTTCCATTATGAGCTCTTTCAAAAAAGCCTATTTTACCCTTTGGATCAGCACCAGTAAAAGCACCTTTGGTATAACCGAAAAGTTCACTTTCCATCAATGATTCTGGAATAGCACCACAATTTACTGTAATGAAGGGACCATCTGAGTAAGAACTTAAATCGTGAATTTGTTTAGCTATGATTTCTTTGCCAGTTCCGCTTTCCCCCGTAATTAAAATAGAAGTGTTATTTTTAGCAACTTTAGATATTTGCGAATAAATATTTTGCATTTGAGGAGATTCTAATAATATAATAGAAGAATTTCCATGAAAACTTAGCAAATATTTTTTAAATTCTGAAATTTCTTTAAAAACAAAGAGTGTTTTTGTAAGTTCTTTATTTTTTTCTAAAGAAAAACTAAAAATATCCCCAATACCAGAAATTTCTTTTCCTGAATAGGAAAACTTAAACTCCTTTTGATTTAAAAAATTGGAAGAAGACTTTAAATAAATATTTTCTTCTTTTAAAATGGGAGCCAAGATACTCTTCCCTTTTTTATTAATTAATTCAATCTGATTTTTTCTATTTGTCAATATAATAATATCTTGAACTCTATCTATAATATTACTTAAAATTTCATTATCTCTTTTTAATTGCAAACTATGAAAATATTCATAAACTTTATACGAAATAAATTCTGAGATTTGCTTTAAAAATTGTATGTATAAATCTTTTTTTCCAATAAATTCATTTTTTTTATATTTTTCAAAACAAATAAGCCCTATAACACCAATAACATCATCTTGATACATAATAGGAGTTGAAATTTCTAATTCTTCTTTACATAAAAATTTCTTTTCACAAGTAAGACAATGCATATCTTTGCGTGGCTCTAAAATTATGATGGTTTCTTTCGATTCTAAAACTTGATGATAAATATGAGATTCCTCTTTCATATCCAGACCAACTTTTTCCTTTAAACTTCCCGTTCCCGCAATTCTAGTGAAAGAGGAATCCATAACTTCAACATCCATACCTATAACTTTTGAAACAATTTCAGAATATTTTTTAACATCATCCAAAATAAAGTTTAAAAAATTCATACTATTACATCCCTTTCTATTTATTATAGCATAATTTATCAATTTGATAAAATTATACTCAAAAAATAAGAAAAAAAATACTAAAATATAAGAAACGAAACAAAATATCAAAATGATAATTATTTATCATTTTGATAATGAAATTTTATACTATATTACAATTTTTTTCAAATAGAACTACTTAAAAATTTCTATTAAGCCCCATTTTTAGAGAAAAATTTAAATTATTTATAAACATTAAATTTATAAATTTAACTTGGCATAGATTTTGCTTATTAAATAGTAAATAAAAATGAGGAGGTCATATTTATATGAAAATGATGGAATGGGTTGAAAATAAAAAAAGAAAAGATTTCAAAGAAAAAATATTTGGTTTTGATGAAAAATCAATTGACAGTGTTTTAAAGTTTCATAAAAGTCTACCTAATTATGAAAAAACTCCATTGATAGAATTAAAAGAGCTTGCAAAATACTGTGGAGTAAGAAATATTTGGTTGAAAGATGAATCAAAGCGTTTTGGCTTAAATGCTTTTAAAGTTTTAGGAGCTTCTTATGCAATAGGAAAATATTTAAGCGAAGTTCTAAATGAAGATATTTCTAAATTACCATTTTCTGTTTTGACTTCAGAACAAATAAAGAAAAAATTAGGGAATCTGACTTTCATTACTGCAACAGATGGAAATCATGGACGAGGAGTGGCATGGGTAGCAAAATGTCTTCAACAAAATTCCATTGTTTATATGCCTAAAGGGTCATCACAAATGAGGTTAAAAGCCATTCAAGATGAAGGAGCAGATGCAAGTATTACAGATTTGAATTATGATGATGCCGTAAGATTAGCAAACAAAAAAGCAATGGAAAATAATTGGATCATGATACAAGATACTGCTTGGAAAGGGTATGAAAAAATTCCACTTTGGATAATGCAGGGGTATTCTACTATTATGAGTGAAATAATTGAAGAGTTGGAAACAATGAAAGAAAAACCAACCCATATATTTTTACAGGCAGGTGTTGGTTCCTTTGCAGGGGCTATGCAAGCGTTGCTTATTGAAAAATTTGGTTTAAAAAGTCCAATTACAATCATTTGTGAACCTAATGGTGCCAATTGCATATATAAATCCTTTAAAGAAGATGATGGCAAGCCTCATAATGTAACAGGGGATCTAAAAACTATCATGGCTGGGCTTGCTTGTGGAGAACCAAATACTATCAGTTGGGAAATATTAAGAGATTACAGTAATTTTGCTTTCTCATGTGATGATAGCATCTCAGCTAAAGGAATGAGAGTCCTGTCTTCTCCCATTGCTCAAGATAAAAGAATTATTTCCGGGGAATCGGGAGCAGTTGGAATAGGAGCTTTTGTAACTCTCTGTGAAAATCAAAAGGAGTATAAAGAGCTATGGAAAAAATTAAATATAAATAGGGAATCTTGTATTTTATGTATCAGTACGGAAGGAGATACAGATGAAATAGCTTATAAAAATGTAGTTTGGAATGGATGGTATAAAAATAATTAAGGAGGATGGTATCAATGTTATCAAAAGAGAGAAAAGAAAAAATTGTAAAAACATTACAACAAGCAATACAAATCAAAAGTTATTCAGGCGAAGAAAAGGATATCGTTGAGTATTTAAAAAAATTGTTAGAAGAGATTGGTTATGATGCAGTTCATATAGATCATTATGGCAATATCATTGCTTGCATGAAAGGAAAGAGAAAAGGTTTAAAAGTTTTAATGGATGGACATATGGACACGGTTCCTGTACAAGAAGAAAAATGGAAGGAAAATGCTTTTGGCGGAGAAATAAAAGATGGAAAAATTTATGGAAGAGGAACTTCAGATATGAAAGGAGCTCTCATTTCTATGGCTTTAGCAGCTGCTTATTTTGCCGAAGACACAAAAAAAGATTTTTCTGGAGAAATATATATTGCCGGAATTGTGCATGAAGAATGCTTTGAAGGAGTTGCTGCTAGAGAGGTTAGTAAATATATAAAACCAGATATTGTTATTATAGGTGAAGCTTCTGAATTAAATTTAAAGATAGGGCAAAGAGGAAGAGCAGAAATTGTAGTTGAAACTTTTGGAAAACCGGCTCATTCTGCAAATCCTGAAAAAGGCATAAATGCAGTATATAAGATGATGAAATTAATAGAAAAAATAAAAATTTTACCAATGACTCATCAAGATAAATTAGGATATGGAATTTTAGAACTTACTGATATAAAATCTTTACCTTATCCTGGAGCCTCAGTAGTTCCTGACTATTGCAGAGCTACTTATGATAGAAGACTCTTAGTTGGGGAAACTATGGAAGGAGTATTAAAACCGATTCAAGATTGCATCAATGAATTGAAAAAGGAAGATTCAGAATTTGAGGCAAAAGTTTCTTATGCAGTA
>UMKD01002163.1_pt1 | contig 22229 bp, 20 predicted proteins | sample 1966221 | NCBI WGS metagenome assembly UMKD01 (sample SAMEA4836167, study PRJEB28245) | human gut metagenome | biome: gut microbiome; material: fecal sample | place: Denmark | collected 2008
AGGCTCGGTAACGTGAGTGAAATGGCAATAACCATGATAGTCAAAAAGGTGGCTAAAGGCTGTCTAAGCATATCAGCGAGCGCATTCAACCACGAATAACGCCACTGCTCTTTCCAACCGCCTTTTAATGCTTTACTTTTCGATTGCTTGGCTCGTTCCGGCTTACTTTTTCGGACATTCTTAGCCATGTTGACCTCCAAGCATACGGCCTTCACTTAATGTAAGAACACGGTAGTTACGGCGCTCAATCAATGCAATATCATGGGTTGCCATTAAAACGGTCACCCCTACACGGTTGAACTCTTCGAATAAACGCATTATCCCTTCTGACAATTCACCATCAAGGTTACCTGTTGGTTCATCCGCTAATAACATCGTTGGCTTATTTACCACCGCTCGGGCAATACCAACACGCTGTTGCTCCCCACCAGATAACTGAATAGGAAAGTTTTTAGCTTTGTCCAATAACCCGACTTTATCTAATGCCGCAGAAACTCGGCGACGAATGTCTTCGGTACTGGCACCAGAAATGATTAGCGGCATTGCGACATTATCATATACCGTTCGATCAAAAAGCAGGTGGTGATCCTGAAAAATCATCCCGATCTGCCGACGCAGAAACGGGATCTCTCGATTTTTCAAGCGGCTGATATCATGACCATTGAATAAAATATGACCCGCACTTGGGCGTTCAATACCACAAATCAGTTTAAGTAATGTACTTTTACCTGCGCCTGAATGGCCTGTTAGAAATGCCATTTCTCCAGGTTGAAGATGAAAATCAACCCCTTGGAGTGCTTGGCGGCCACCGCGATAAGCTTTACTAACGTGTTCAAAGCGAATCATCGAAAATTATTCCTCTCGGGCAAATAGAGCCTCGATAAAGTCATCTGCTTTAAATGGACGTAAATCTTCAATACCCTCACCAATACCAATATAACGAATTGGAATACCAAATTGGTCGGCAATAGAGAAAATTACGCCACCTTTTGCTGTGCCATCGAGTTTAGTCAATGTGATACCTGTTAGACCGACCGCATCATCAAAAAGTTTTGCCTGACTTACCGCATTTTGTCCAGTACTTGCATCTAGCGTTAACATAATTTCATGGGGAGCATTTTCATCGAGTTTTTTCATTACCCGAACAATTTTTTTCAACTCTTCCATCAAGTGCGATTTATTTTGTAAACGTCCAGCGGTATCTGCAATTAAAACATCAACCCCTTTCGCTTGTGCTGATTGAATCGCATCAAAAATAACAGATGCAGGGTCTGCACCAGTATGTTGGGCTACCACAGGGATCTTATTACGCTCACCCCATACTTGAAGTTGCTCAACGGCTGCTGCACGGAAAGTGTCCCCCGCGGCTAACATGACGCTTTTTCCTTCCGACTGATATTGACGTGCTAATTTACCAATTGTAGTCGTTTTCCCGACCCCATTAACACCAACCATAAGAATAACATAGGGTTTTTTATCTTCAATCACGAGTGGTTTATCCACTTTCGCTAAAATATCAGACATTTCCTCACGCAATTTGCCATATAACGCTTCTGCATCCTTGAGTTCTTTACGGCTTGCATGTGCCGTTAAGTTATCAATGATTTTACGAGTGGTATCAACCCCGACATCGGCAATCAATAGCTGTTCTTCTAGCTCTTCAAATAAGTCATCATCAATTTTTTTACCTGAAAACAGCCCAAAAAAACCTGAACCTAAATTCTGGCGAGTTTTTAATAACCCTTTCTTTAGCCTAGCAAAGAAACCTTCTTTTTTAGGTTTTTCTTGCTCTGTTGGTGAATTATTTTTTTCTTCTTCTAAACGTAAGCGCTCAGCTTCAGCTTCTTCCTCTGCAATTCTCGCTTCTTCTGCTGCTTGGTGCTCACGTTCCGCTTGTTCTTCGGCTAAACGGGCTTCTTCGGCTGCTTGACGTTCGCGTTCGGCTTGTTCTTCCGCTAAACGTGCTGCTTCTGCTGCTTGGCGCTCGCGTTCGGCTTGTTCTTCCGCTAAACGTGCCGCTTCTGCTGCTTGGCGCTCGCGTTCAGCCTGTTCTTCGGCTAAGCGTGCCGCTTCTGCTGCTTGGCGCTCGCGTTCAGCCTGTTCTTCGGCTAAGCGTGCCGCTTCTGCTGCTTGGCGCTCGCGTTCAGCCTGTTCTTCGGCTAAGCGTGCCGCTTCTGCTGCTTGGCGTTCACGTTCCGCTTGTTCTTCGGCTAAACGTGCGACTTCTGCTGCTTGGCGCTCACGTTCCGCGTGTTCTTCGGCTGCTTGAATGACAGCTAACTCCGCCTGACGGCGTTGCTCTTCGGCCTCCTCTGCCGCTTGAATCGCAGCTAGCTCAAGCTGACGCTGACGTTCCATTTCTTCTTCAGCAATACGCATTGCTTCAGCTTCTTGACGCTCACGCTCAGCTTTTTCTTCCGCTAGTTTTTTCTCTTGGGCTTCCTGACGCGCTTGTTCTGCTTGCTCTTGGGCGGCTTGGAGTTCTGCTAGTTTCGCTTCTCGCTCACGTTCTGCTTGCTCTGTTGCTGCCTCAATCTCAGCTTGCAGTGCTTCATACTGACGTTCAGCTTCGTCTTCAGCGGCTTTAATCGCGGCTTGCTCTGCTTGATGTTGGCGTTCTACTTCGGCTGTTGCGGCATCTACCGCAGCTTCATGGGTTGATTGTTTTTCAACGTCCTTGACTATATCATTATCATTCTGTTGAGCTTCTTGTTGCTGGGTTTCTTCTTCATTTTTACGCCCAAACCCCAACCATGAGAAAAAACCTTTTTTCTTGTCTTTAGCCATTTGCCACTACACTCCTCGCGGTAAAAATATGGCACTCGATAATCAAATCGCAATAAAATTATATGCAGTCTACCATTTCATCGCTCAGCAACACATATCTGAAAGAAAAATCCTGCCAATTTAATCTGAATTTTCGTGTTAAAACTGTGAAAATGAAGCACTATAATTGAAATACAGCCAATCAGAGATAACAACACTGCAACTTATCGCCTGACAGGTATACAATAGTAACAATCAAATTTAAGTACATAAACCCGTTAAGCAACAATAAACATTATGGCAAAAAAACCACAATCTCCCTCTTTAGGGCAAATTCGTATTATCGGTGGGAAATGGCGCGGAAGAAAGCTGCCAGTTCGTGATAGTGAGGGCTTGCGCCCAACCACAGACAGAATTAAAGAAACATTATTTAACTGGTTGATGCCAATTATTCGGGATGCGCGTTGCTTAGATTGCTTCGCAGGCAGTGGTTCTCTGGGCTTTGAAGCACTTTCTCGTTTTGCAGAAACGGTCACCTTTATTGAGCTCGATAAACAAAACGCACAATTACTGGCTGAAAATAAAGCTCGCTTACAAGCCGATAACGCAACCGTAGTGAATCACAATAGCCTAAATTTTTTAAGCCAAGCAGGTATACCTTTTGACGTCGTTTTCATTGACCCACCATTTCGCAAAGGGCTGCTCAATGAAACCATTCAATTGTTAGAAAAAAACCAATGGTTAGCTGAAGAAAGCTGGATATACGTTGAGTCAGAAGCGGAGTCACCACTTACTGACATCCCAGCTAATTGGCAACTTCATCGCGAAAAAATAGCAGGGCAAGTCGCATATCGCCTTTTTATTCGAACTTCACTTTAGGGACAAAAACATGTTTATAAATATTGGACGCCTGCTCATGATTTGCGTTTGGGGCTTTATGGTCTTTAATCTCGTCCACCCATTCCCTAAACCATTGAAATATTTTATGGATATTGCAATGGTTTTTATGATTTTCATGCACGCACTACAAACTATTTTCCTAAAAGCAACGCTGCCAAAAGGAGAGAAAATCTCTGGTTTAGTTCAATTACGCATTTTCTTTTTTGGCGTATTCGAAATGCTAGCCATGCAGAAAAAAAATAAAGCCGATTTAGAAGAAGCAAAGAAAAAACAATCAGGTGAATAACTTATTCTACGCTGGCTCAAAACGAATAAACCGAGTACCTTGCATAATGAGCTTGCCTTCATGGCCAAGCTCAACGCCTTGATACTGTTCTTCCGTTACAATAGTTTTAATAATTTCGCCGCTTGATAGCGTTTTAAAGTGAATCTCATAGCGAAAAGTTTCAGGTGAAACAACATCCCGCTCTCGAGAACGCATGTTAGGATAAGGGTAGTCTTTTTTGCTATCAACCTTTACTAAGTAGCTTACAGGCAAAGCGTTATCATTAAGTTCATTTTGCTTGCGTTGGTCAAAAAAACGCTTAGTGGCGAGCACCGCAATAATCGCTAAAACGATAATCAGTAATATTGGCTTATTCATAATGTGTGCATTTTGCTTAAAAAGTCCGTCATGATAGTTTATCTTATTTAACTAAACAGGACACGTTTCTAAGTTACCGGATCCCTGCCGTGTCATTCATTGAACATATAAGGATGTGTATATGATTAGTTGGCCATTCCTCGCTGTACTCTTTTCCGGTTGGTTATATGTCGATGCCGCCTATCGAGGACCCGGGTGGCAACGTTGGTTATTTCGCCCAATCACACTGCTACTTTTATTACTTTGGGGTTGGAGCTCCGACGACCTTAACCTGCAAAATTATCTTATTCTTGCGGGGCTGCTAGTTTCTCTCGTTGCAGATCTTTCTCGCATGCTTTCAAGTGAGCACTTACTAGCTTCCGTCGCGTTGATGTTCTTGAGTTATTTGATTTATACCATCAGCTTCGGAATGCAATTTAATTTCGGGCTCTATCTACCTTGGCTTGCCGCACCTCTGATTGTCGCTGCCGTTACTTTAGTTTTCATTTGGGGCAAGCTTGAAGGCCTACAAGCTATTGTTTTTGCATCATTAATAATGTGCATGATTATGGCATGGGTTGCTGGTGACCAATATTTTGGTCTCGGTCGTGAGTACAACTTCTCAATCATGATTGGCGCATCACTGCTATTTCTTTCTAACTGTATTTGGCTAATTGCTCGATTCCGTATTCCCTTTAAAGCCTCAAAAGCCGTTGTTGCAGCACTATACTTCCTTGGGCAATTTTTCATTGTGCGAGCGATTTACTTATAATCACACCTTTTAGTCATACCATGCCAATTGATAAAAAGTGCTATTTGAGAATTTTATCAATTGGCCGCCCTATTTTTGTTTGACTCTGGAGTAGACTCCAGAGTGTAAACTTATCCACAATGATAGAACACATTGTTTGATAAGGGGGCGCTTATGCACTCACATTCCCATAAAGAAACACATAATCACACAAGTAGCTGCTGCTCTAGCAACAGTTGCTGTTCATCTACTGTAGCGGGCAACAGCCAAAAAGTTAGTGATGACTCACATACTCATGAACATGGCAGTGTGAAGAAACATCCTGACGACGATGAAGGCACTCACCGGCACAGTGGTGAGTGTCATTCAACTCATGATCACGCCGCCAATGACCATTCTGGTCATGATCACAAACATGGCAATAGCTGCGGGTTAACTGCGAATATCAGCAATGAAGTTGAGCCTACCCAAGCGGCAGGCCAGCGCTTTAGCTGGATCATCCGTGGTATGGATTGCCCAAGCTGTGCAAACAAAATTGAAACTGCAGTTAGGCAAATAAGTGAAGTAAAACAAGCCAAAGTGTTATTTGCTACGGAAAAACTGGTGGTTGATGCCAACACCGATATTAGCACAGCGGTGCGTTCTACCGTTGAAGCTGCGGGTTATGAATTACTTGAAGTCGGTGGCAACAGTGCGGCAACTATCGCGCCACCACAAAGCTTACTCAATGAAGCTAAGCCCGTTATTATATTAGCGATTTTAATGGCGATTAGTTGGGGAATTGAGTTTATCAATCCACAGTTGGGTAATATCGCCTTTATTTTAACCACTCTATTTGGGTTATACCCGATCGCACGTAAATCATTGCGCTTAATGAGAACGGGTTCCCCTTTTGCTATCGAAACTTTGATGTCCGTTGCCGCAATAGGCGCAATCTTTATTCAAGCAACAGAAGAAGCCGCAATGGTTATCTTACTGTTTATGTTAGGCGAAATGTTGGAATCCTATTCTGCCGGAAGGGCCCGACGAGGGGTTAGCGCCTTAATGGCACTGGTACCAGAAGACGCCGTTTTAATCAAAGATGGGCAAAAAACAACGATTCCTGTTGCGCAATTACGACCAGGAGACATTATTGAGATTGCACCGGGTGGGCGTTTACCTACCGATGCGGTGTTAGTGTCAGGTTTTGCCAGCTTTGATGAAAGTGCGTTAACAGGTGAGTCCGTTCCTGTAGAGCGTAATGTCGGTGAAAAGGTGGCTGCAGGCTGCTTATCTATTGATAGAGCCGTTCAAATGCAGGTGGTATCAGAGCAAGGTCAAAATGCGATTGACCGCATTTTACAGCTAATTGAGGAAGCTGAAGAACGCCGTGCGCCGATAGAACGCTTTATTGACAGCTTTAGTCGAGTTTATACCCCAATCATTATGCTTATTTCAGCACTAGTGATTATTATTCCACCAATATTCTTCAGTGCACCATGGGAGACTTGGATTTACCGAGGTTTAACACTGTTATTAATCGGTTGTCCTTGTGCATTAGTGATTTCAACCCCTGCGGCGATAACGTCTGCACTGGCAACAGCAACACGCCGAGGTGCATTAATTAAAGGCGGTGCGGCACTTGAACAACTGGGCACTATCACGACAATTGCTTTAGATAAAACAGGCACACTCACGGAAGGTAAACCTCATGTCACTGACCTTATTCCTGTAGAAGGCATGACCGAAATTGAATTAGTCCAAATTACCGCCTCCGTTGAAGTGGGTTCACATCATCCTCTGGCAAAAGCGGTGGTGAATAAAGCAGAGGCGTTATCGTTAGGCATTGTTGAAGCACAAGATCGTAAAGCATTGGCTGGAAAAGGAGTGGAGGGTGTACTTGATGGTAAGCGTATACTAGTGAGTTCGCCAAACCGCCTTGATATTCCACTCGATAGTGAATGGCAAAATAAGGTCGAAACATTAGAAGCTGAAGGAAAAACGGTTGTTGTCACACTCGAAAATGACCGCGTAATTGGTTTAACCGCACTGCAAGATACATTGCGCAGCGATGCAGTAGATACGATGAGCATGCTGAAAGCGCTCAATGTGAATGCTGTAATGCTAACAGGCGATAACCCTCGTGCTGCAAGCGCTATTGCAGACCAATTAGGCATGGAATACCGCGCAGGGTTATTACCAGAAGATAAAGTGACGGCAGTTATGGCCCTTAATCGTAACCACAGCACAATGATGGTCGGTGATGGTATTAACGATGCCCCTGCAATGAAAGCGTCTAGTATCGGTGTTGCCATGGGTAGTGGTACTGATGTGGCATTAGAGACCGCCGATGCTGCATTAACCCATAACCGTTTGACTGGACTTGCAGAGATTATTGCATTATCTCGTGCGACTCGGAAAATTATTCGTGAAAATATAGCGATTGCCTTGGGGCTAAAAGCAATATTTCTGGTGACCAGTTTATTGGGAATTACCGGGCTTTGGGTCGCCGTACTTGCTGATTCAGGTGCAACAGCACTCGTCACTGCGAACGCTGTACGTTTACTGCGAGTCAAGTTACCTCAAGTGAAAAAATAATTTATACCAATTGATTTAAACGCCACACTTAGTGGCGTTTTTATTTACAACCATTCCAATATTTTGTTGTATTACAATATGTTAAATACAATCTTAATTAGAGAATTAGGACTAACTTTTTCTCCATCAGTCTCAATCTTCGCTAAAATACGTTTTGTAAATAGATTATTTCGGCATGACGTTTAGCAGGTACTTGGCATGGTAAAAAATCACAGTTCAACACCACATGATGCTGCATTTAAAGGGTTTATGTCTAAAATTGATAATGCACGTGATTTTTTTGATATCCATTTACCCGGCCATATTAAGCAATTATGTGATTTCAAAACATTAGCGATAACAAACTCTTCTTTCATTGATAACCAGCTACGCACTCGTCTTTCAGATGTTCTCTACACTGTCGAGACACAGCAAGGTGAAGGGTATATTTATATGTTAGTTGAGCACCAATCAACACCAGATAAACTAATGGGTTGGAGAATGATGCATTATGCATTCCTTGCCATGAACCAACATTTACAACAAGGTCATCGTGATCTACCGCTGGTTGTGCCTGTTTTATTTTATCATGGGAAGATAACGCCTTATCCATATGCTAAACCATGGACACACTGTTTCCCATGGCCAGAAATTGCATCAAACTTATATAGTCAGCCATTTCCGCTCGTTGATATTACTGTTATTGATGATAACGAACTCGTAAATCATCGCAAAGTTGCCGTCATGGAACTCGCAATGAAGCACAGAGACTTAAGAGATAACATAGAAAAAGTCACGCAGTTACTAGCTGAAGCGATGAATCAAAATTATCATCATAGTGATGACATCATCACTATTTTCAACTATTTATTTATTACTATGGATTCACCTCATTTTGAGACAGTGGTTAATCAACTTATATACCAATTAGAAAATAACCAAGAGGCTATTATGAACATCGCGCAACGATTAAAAAATCAAGGGTTACAAGAGGGAATTGATATTGGTGTAAATAGAGGCATTGATATTGGCGTAAATAGAGGCATTGATATTGGTGTAAATAGAGGCATTGATATTGGAGCAAACAAAAAACAACATGAAGTTGCACTTAAAGGTTTGCAACTTGGTACAAGTATTGAACTTATCTGCCAACTTACTGGGTTAAGCTATCAGGAAGTATTAAGCCTACAATAATATCCCTACCTCTTGGCAGGGATTAACATACAAAAAGAAATTAGCTAGTAACAACTAGCTCGATTTTTTACGCAACAAATAACGATATGGTGCGTTGTCAGCCTCTACTGCTAATAAATCATGCTCCATAAAGCGGCAAAAACCTGGGATATCACGTGTGGTTGCTGGGTCATCAGCAATAATTAACAACGTTTCACCATCGGCCATGTTACGAACCGTTTTACGCACTAACATCACAGGCTCAGGGCAACGCAGCCCTAGTGTATCAAGGGTTTTCGTTGGGTTAGCAAATAAATCAGACATTAAAAAACACTTCTAAAAGGGATCAATAGACTGATTATATAATAAAATATCCATTGATAAATGAACAGTTTTGCATTTGTTGCGCAACAAGAGTATGATGCGCTGCTCCCAAGTGTTGGGATGTATTTCATGGGTTCCCTCACCCCATTGTGACTAAAAAGGTACAATATGTTTGATTTTACTGCGCAGCAAAAAGCCACTGCGTTAATTTGGCTTTCGTTATTTCATATTTTAATCATTACTTCTAGTAACTACCTCGTGCAGTTGCCAATTAATATTTTTGGCTTCCATACCACTTGGGGTGCATTTACTTTTCCATTTATTTTCTTAGCTACTGATTTAACCGTTCGTATTTATGGCGCGCCGCTTGCACGCAGAATTATCACTGCAGTTATGCTGCCCGCATTACTGATTTCATACGTTATTTCAGCTTTATATTTCCAAGGTGAATGGCAAGGTTTTACCGCATTATCTGAATTTAACTTATTTGTAGCACGTATTGCCGCAGCGAGTTTTATGGCTTATGTACTGGGTCAAATATTAGATGTCAGTGTTTTCAATCGATTACGCCAAAATGCACGTTGGTATGTAGCACCTGCCTGTGCAATGTTCTTTGGTAACTTGATTGACACTATCGCCTTTTTCTTTATTGCTTTTTTCCGTAGTAGCGATCCATTTATGGCTGCAAATTGGGTAGAGATTGCTTTAGTTGACTATGTCTTTAAGCTACTTATTTGCATGCTATTTTTCTTGCCTGCTTATGGTGTGCTTTTGAACTTTATCTTGAAGTCTTTCTTTGCAAACTCAGATAAAAAACAGTTAGCCAATCAACACTAAAAACAAAAAAAGGAGATAGTTATATGCTATCTCCAAATAAGTTTAACTGAGCTAAAACAAAAAATAACAACCCTACAATTCGATAAGTAACAGATCACAAAGCTTTTGCTAGAAGTGAAATCGGGTGCTCACACTTCTTACTCGTCGACATCTCAATCTGCCACTTACAAGTTTCGCAGTCTGTAATCACCATATCCGCACCACTTTCTTCAATTTGACGGAACAGCCCTGCCCCTATTCCTTGAGAAACCTCATAGTTTTCTTTTTTGAAACCATAGGTTCCTGCGATACCACAACATTGTGAATCCAACACAATTAGCTCAACCCCTGGTACACGTTTAATTAACTCTAACGTATAGGAAGTCCACCCCATTTTTTCCATATGGCATGGTGTGTGATAAGCCACTTTTAAAGGCGTATGTTTCAGTTTGAGTTCACGCCCTTCTTCAAGTAAACGATAAATATAACGCGTTGCGAGCTCGATGTTATCCCTCATTGCAGAAGTATCAACATCAAGTACATGCGTATATTCATCACGGATGGTAAACGTACAGGTTGATGAAGTTGCAACAACAGGTACATGTTTTTCAAGGATAGTTTCTTGCAATGACTCTAAATTAACATTGGCTTGGCGCTTAGCCTGTTTCATAAAGCCATTGGCTATTAATGCCACACCACAACATTTTTCACGTTTAAGTAGCTGAACACCAATATTCATGCCGTTAAAGACTTTAATTAAGTCTTTACCTAATTGAGGGTGGTTATAATTCACATAACAGCCATGGAAGAACGCAACTTGCTCTTCAAATTTAGCTTGTTCAGCGGCTTGTTTTGCATACCAACGGCGGAAAGTCCCAAACGAATATTTAGGTAATTCACGGCGGTGGTCTATTTTCAATGCTTTATCAAGGATTTGACGTACAGGTTTTAACCCTGTAATAGTATTGACAACTGGTGCAAATGGCGTCGATAACGACCCCATTAAATCCGTATGGCTGAGAATAGCATCACGAATTTTAGGTTTCTGTTGGCTGTAAGTATTACGCGCACGAGCAATAATATCGCCAATCTTCACATCTGATGGACAAGCGACTTCGCAACGCTTGCAGTTAGTACAATATTTCAACGCTTCGTCATACAGCATCGGATCTTTTAAGCGTAAACGCTCACCGTCTGGCCCTGCTTGCTTAGGGCCAGGATACAGAGGATTAACCTTTGCAACAGGGCAATAAGTGGTACACACAGTGCATTTAATACAGCTTTCAAAGCTTGCATCTTGAATACTCATTGTGCCACCTCCACCTGCATAGTTTTATTCTTACTCAGTTCATTAATAATTTCATTAGCGGCATATAATGCGCTAATTATCGATACGCCCGCACCACAACCTTGAGTGAGAGGGTCAAAACCGCCTAAAACAGCGCCGGCTACATAAAGATTAGAAATGGCTTTCCCCTCTTTTTGTGCGCGTAGTTTTTCATCGGTTTTCACACCAAAAGCCATATAGGGCTGGGAAGCGAAAAACTCTTTGTTAGTCCATTTTGCACGTTCTGAAATTTCACACAGGTCCAATTGCATCAAAGGCTCATAGACACGGTCAAACTCTGCCACCAAACCATTATTAAAAAAGCTTCCCGTCGCCAGAACAAAATGCTTAGCTTTTAAAGAGATATCGCCATGATTACGAGTCTGGACAGATTCAATTCGGCCATCAACACAATTCACAGCGGTAACTTTATCACCAGGCATCACAATTCCACCTTGGCGACAGAACTGACGCAGTAACATTTCATGCAAACGAATCCCCAATAGCGAAGGAGGAAGAGTCGGTAGTAAAAATAATGGCTTACCTAAGCTCATTTGTAATTCATGTAAAGGTTCATCACTATCGAGTCCGATACAGGCTGGCATAAAAATCGCCTCTGCATCTGTGACCAACGGAGAAATTTCAGCAACCATTTGTGCCATATTTTCTGGTCTATCAAGCCAACGAGCAACATTAACCGCTCTAAACTCACTCGGGTTTTCTCTTAATCGGTCTAATAATGGTAAATGCACATAATGCGATGTTGCTTGTAACCCCTCACGTTGTAGCTCATCAGCCACCATCTGAGGTTGAAAATCCAAGAAACCTTCGATACCAACCACAGCAATCTTGCTAACATCCATTTTATGGTGCAAACCGACAGTCGGAACAGACTCAGGACTAAGCCAAGTCATCCGTTTATGGCCCAGAGGTGTAATACGATAATGGTTTTCTTCACAAGAGCCTTTTAAATGAACTCCTGCTTGCTGCAATATTGACTGAGCCATATGCGCTAGCTCAGTAACTTGCGTCTCTCCGATTAAACTATAAGGGTGTGCTGGCGCCTGTTCCTTTAGCGCATCAAGCATTTCTAGTGGTTTTTCAGCCACTTGTCCATTTGGTAAATGGGTTAATAAATCCAAGGAGCCTGATGAAAAATGTAATGCATTTTGCCCTGCACTAACAATTGCACAAGATAGACCAGACTGGGTCAAACGGATACCGCTCATTAATCCAGCTAAACCGCCGCCCATTACCACTACATCATATTTCATTGTCCGCCTCCTTCTGTGCATCCTTGCCAAGTGTCGCTTCATTCATGCCACATAACCCGTGATATACCCAGCTGGTAAATTCACTTTCACGCAATGCGTCACCCCAAGCAATTGGACGTACACCTTTCCAACGTTCATTAAGGAAGTGACTCAGTTGTTGCTCTGTTTCATGAGGCGTTGTGACATTAAAACGATTGAGTAACCCCGCAGCACGGCAAGCACATAATTCACCTTGGCAAGTTCCCATCCCCACACGAGTACGACGCCTTAAATCAAGTAAATTATTCACCGTTAATGAATTAACGGCATAGCGTACTTCACCAGCAGTAACGGCTTCACACTCACAAACTAAACTTTTATCGAGCCTATCCGTACTGAGAATTGCAGAAGCCCTGTCACCATGACGGTAAACCGCTGAGCCACGAATAGGGGCTGGGATAGAAACAACATTGCGTAAGGCTTCTTCTGCACTATGTTGCGAGCCCGGTAGTGGCGCTTCTGCTGTTGTACACTTGGCACTGTGGCCTAATTTTTCACAAACTTTATCAGTAGCCCACTCAGCCATCAGACGATATGTCATTAACTTACCACCAGTGATAGTGATAAACCCTTCTAAGCCATCGCGTTTAGCATGGTCTAACAGCACAATACCGCGGCTGACATTACGCCCTGATGGGTCATCATCACTGGCAACTAATGGCCGAACACCTGCATATGCACGTAAAATACGTGTTGTTGCAAGTGCTGGCGATAGCATTGAACCTTCACGAATAAGAATATCCACCTCTTCAGGGGTGACATACATATTATCAATTTGGTCATATTCAATATGAGTCGATGTGGTCCCAATCAGGGAAATCGTATCGCCGGGAACTAAAATATCGGCATCTGCAGGTTTGCGGCAACGGTTTATCACCATGTTGTTCAAGCGATGGCCTAAAATTAATAGCGCCCCTTTCGCAGGGAACATTTTAATTTTTAATTCGCCATACTCTGCGATTTTTTGCCCCCAGATCCCGCCTGCATTGACGACAATTTCCGCGTAAATATCATATTGCTTCTTGGCGTGGTGATCATAAACCGTAACGCCACGTACGGTGTCGCCATCACGAATCAAACCAATAACTTCATGATAAGTTAACACTTTCGCGCCATGCTCTCTGGCATCTAACATATTTGCCGCAGTCAAACGGAATGGGTCAACCGTGCCATCAGGAACACGAACCGCACCTATTAGATGTGGGTTAACAGAAGGTTCAAGGCGAATAGCCTCTTTGGGGTCAATTGCAGTCGCATCAATACCCGCAGCTTGGCAAGCCGTAATGAATTGTTGCTGATACTCTAAGCTGTCTTCAGGTAAAGTAATAAACAAACCATCAGTTCGCTCTATACAGTGATGCGCGATACGTTTTAAAATCTTGTTCTCTTCTATACATTCTCTGGCGGATTCACCATCTGTGACTGCATAACGCGCGCCACTATGAAGTAACCCATGGTTACGCCCTGTCGCGCCAGTCGCAATATCATGCCTTTCGAGTAAAACAGTTCTTAGACCTCGGCGAGCGCAGTCACGAGCGACTCCTGCACCTGTTGCGCCACCACCAATAATGATGACATCCGTCTCAGTCACAGATGAGCCATTCATGTCGCATTCCTCACATTAATAAACATTTCTATAATCGATAAGTATAGATTCTATTTTTATAATCTATTATTAAATATAGCCCAGAAACGCGATCAATGTTTGATAAGGAACAAAAACGAAAGCAATTGATGCATATTCAGTGTTCAAAAGAACAAAATCGTGATGAGAATCACAAAATAATTAACATTTCTAGTTCCATTCTATTCACAAATGTCATTTACTATGCAACTTCATAAACAAAATCAATAATTGTGCGTTGGATTACAGATAAATTGTTTTTTAACGCCTACAATTTAGAGCAATTAAGAAAATAAAGACTCTTAAATTACTCGATTACTTTCGTTTTTGTTACTTCACCAATAATAAACACTCAATATTTCTCTGAAATAGAGAAATGGAAGTGTAAATAAAAATTAGCATGCCATCGGAGGCGTATATGTTAAGCATTTTTAAACCAGCACCTCATATAGAGAGGCTGCCAGCGGATAAGATAGATCCTGTCTATCGTAAGCTTCGCTGGCAGATCTTCATGGGTATTTTCTTTGGTTACGCAGCGTATTATCTAGTCCGAAAGAACTTTGCGTTAGCGATGCCATATCTTGTTGAACAAGGTTTCTCTAAAGGTGACCTTGGTTTTGCATTATCAGGGATCTCAATTGCTTACGGATTTTCTAAATTTATCATGGGGTCGTTTTCCGACCGTGCAAACCCGCGTTATTTCTTACCAGCAGGTTTGATTCTCGCCTCCGCAGTGATGTTAATTATGGGCTTCGTACCATGGGCAACATCAAGCATCATGGTAATGTTCGTATTACTGTTCCTTTGTGGTTGGTTCCAAGGTATGGGTTGGCCTCCTTGTGGGCGTACCATGGTTCACTGGTGGTCACAAAAAGAACGTGGCGGTATCGTTTCGGTTTGGAACTGTGCACACAACGTCGGTGGTGGTATCCCTCCATTACTGTTCATGTTAGGTATGGCATGGTTTAACGACTGGAAAGCTGCGCTGTATATGCCTGCATTGGCTGCTATCCTTGTTGCAATCATTGCATTTGCGTTAATGCGCGACACCCCGCAATCTTGTGGTCTTCCTCCAATTGAAGAGTACAAAAACGACTATCCAACTGACTATAAAGCATCAGATGAGCAAGAGTTAACTGCAAAAGAAATCTTCATGAAGTATGTTTTCCCTAACAAACTATTATGGATGATTGCGATTGCGAACGTGTTCGTTTACTTACTGCGTTATGGTGTTTTGGACTGGTCTCCAACTTACCTGCGTGAAGTTAAACACTTCGCAATGGACAAATCTTCATGGGCTTACTTCTTATATGAATACGCAGGTATCCCAGGTACGTTACTGTGTGGTTGGATGTCGGATAAAGTCTTCCGTGGTAACCGTGGAGCCACTGGTGTGTTCTTCATGGTTCTGGTAACCATTGCAACTATCGTGTTCTGGATGAACCCAGCTGGTAACCCAAATGTTGATATGGCATGTATGTTGATCATCGGTTTCCTAATCTATGGTCCTGTTATGTTGATTGGTTTGCACGCCCTTGAACTTGCACCGAAAAAAGCAGCAGGTACAGCCGCAGGATTCACAGGCTTGTTCGGCTACCTCGGTGGTTCTGTAGCAGCAAGTGCTATCGTTGGTTATACCGTAGACTACTTCGGTTGGGACGGTGGCTTCGCAGTCATGATCGGTGGTTCAGCACTGGCCGTTGTTCTACTGTTTATCGTGATGTTGAGCGAAAGCAAACATAAACGCGAATTAGCAAACTCACAATAAACATTCATCAAATGTTCATTGTTAATCGCTAGACTCGTGGGCTATATCAAAAAATGATGTAGCCCATTTTTTTACCCAAATAAAGTGCCAAGGAGATATAATCATGAGCTTTCCATTAAAAACATTGGTGGCTAGTATGGTTTTAGTGATGTCAGTGTCTGCTGTAGCTCAAGCTTCAAGTAAAGTTGTCATTGCACATCGTGGTGCAAGTGGTTACTTACCGGAACATACCCTACCTGCAAAAGCAATGGCTTACGCACAAGGTGCTGATTTTCTTGAGCAAGATTTAGTTATGACGAAAGATAACGAGCTCGTGGTCTTACATGACCATTATCTCGATCGCGTGACAGATGTTGCTGAACGTTTCCCTGACCGCGCTCGTAAAGATGGCCGTTACTATGCGATTGACTTTACCCTTGATGAAATCAAATCACTCAATTTTACAGAAGGATTTGATATTGTTGATGGTAAAAAAGTGCAAAGCTATCCGAACCGCTTCCCAATGGGCAAATCAGACTTCCGCGTTCATACTTTCCAAGAAGAGATTGAATTTGTTCAGGGATTAAACAAGTCAACGGGTAAGAATATTGGTATCTACCCAGAAATTAAAGCCCCTTGGTTCCACTTACAAGAAGGCAAAGATATCACCAAAAAAACACTCGAAGTCCTTAAAGAGTATGGCTATACCACCAAGGATTCCAACGTTTATCTACAGTCATTTGACCCTAATGACCTAAAACGTATCAAAAATACCTTGATGCCAGAAATGGGAATGGATCTTAAATTAATTCAATTGATTGCTTACACCGATTGGAATGAAACTCAAGAGCAAAAACCTGACGGAACTTGGGTTAATTACAATTATGATTGGATGATGAAACCCGGTGCCATGAAAGAAATTGCGACCTATGCAGATGGTATTGGCCCTGATTATCATATGCTAATTAGTGAAGAATCCACGCCAACTAATATCAAAGTGAATGGCATGGTTAAAGAAGCTCATGATAACAAAATGGCAGTTCATCCGTTCACTATCCGTGTTGATAAGCTGCCAAAATACGCCAAAGATGGGCAACAGCTTTATGACATTATTTATAACCAAGCCGATGTCGATGGCGCCTTCACAGACTTCCCTGACTTAGGGGTTAAGTTCTTGGAACAGCAGAAGCAAAAATAGTTTTCTGAACCAAAAACAAGAATGCAGCCATTTCATTTGGCTGCATTCTCTTCAAGTTAACCGTCTTAGTTAAGCAATAGTGACAGGGAATGCGATCACATCACTGATTTTGTCTGCATTTAATGCAATCATTATCAGCCTATCAACCCCAACTGCTACACCAGAACAATCGGGTAAACCATGTTCTAAAGCCGCCAATAAGTGCTCATCAATAGGCGCAGTAGGGAGCCCCATTGCCGCACGCTTACGGTTGTCTTGTTCAAATCGCTGGCGTTGTTCGCTTGCATCGGTGAGTTCATGGAAACCATTCGCCAGTTCCATCCCTTTATAATACACCTCAAAACGCTCAGCTACGCGGTGGTCTTCCGTGCTAATCACCGCAAGAGAAGCTTGAGTCGCAGGGAAATGATACACGACTGCAGGCTTTTCTTTACCAATATGAGGCTCAACGCCCATGGTAAATAGCAGTTGAAGTAAGGTATCTTTATCTTCTTCCTGATCCGCGATATTGCTCAAATCTAAACGGGCTGCAACCTCACGTAATTCGCTTTTCTCGGCGGACAGCGGGTCAATATCCAAATAACGTAAAAACGCTTGTTGGTAAGAAAGTAGCTCTGCACTCTCACATTCTAAAACTTGTTGCAGTAAATCATCCACTTCATTAATCAAACGATACATATCAAAATGCGGACGATACCACTCTAACATGGTAAATTCAGGGTTATGATGTCGCCCTGCTTCTTCATTTCTAAAGCTACGACCTAACTGATAGATAGGGCCACTACCTGCCGCTAATAAGCGTTTCATGTGGTATTCAGGGCTAGTCATTAAATATAAATTAATGCCTTGTGCCGCACCAGGACCCACAAAACGCGTTTCAAATGGAACAAGATGAATGTCAGTGACTGTTGCCTGACTCATTGCGGGGGTTTCGACTTCAAGTACACAGCGATCAGTAAAAAAACGTCTGACTTCCGCAATTATTTTTGCGCGCTGTAACAGGTTAGCGATGGGGGCGGTTGGCTGCCAATTCGCTATATCACTCATTAAGATAACTCCAAAATAAACTTAGTCGTGCAGTGTACCCACCTCACTTGCAACACACAATGCATTTACACTGATAATGCACATTTATCTGGGCGTAAGTACTTGTAACTGTCGACATGATGAGTAAGTAGAGATAACCAGATTATCTCTTGCTTTATACGATTAGGCAAAGCCTTTACTTTGAGCTATACATCGAGTTAATGAGGAAAGATAAAGAAAATAGTCAGAAACATGATTATTTCTTATGTTATGTGACATAACTGTTACTAAAAAAGCGAAACGATTCGCTTTCTCAATCTATTTTAAAATTTTCTCTTCGAAATTGAACTTCTTCTAAAAATAAATAGTGAGACTCCTCGCAAATTAGCATTCAATATGAATGAAACTCTTCAGCTATAATAATAGTATTATTCACTTATTATTGGTAAAACCTGACTAATCCCCTTGGTTTTATACACTAAAATTTTATGTAAATTTAATGATAATTATTTGAAATTCCTTTTTATTCGATGTTAACAGCCTAGAAAATCTAGCAATGTAAAAACAATTTATAAAAAGAAGATCTACCTCACACTTTATCGCTAAATTTGGCCAAAACCCCCCTCTATATCAAATTTATCTTGAGTACTATTCGCTATAATTCACAGCATGATAAGTCATTATTAGCTATTATATTATTTACTATTAAAAAACAGATATTTCGTAGTTTAGCTTTAAGTTGAACTGAAAATGACGTAGCTAATTATCAAAAGTATTTAAAAGAATTTATCAATTTTACACTTGAACAATGGAGAAGCGCAGTGCAAACCTTCAATGCCGATTTAGCGATTATCGGGGCCGGGGGCGCAGGCTTACGTGCAGCAATTGCTGCCGCTGAAGCAAATCCCAATATCAAGATTGCTCTGGTCTCAAAAGTATACCCAATGCGTAGTCACACTGTGGCCGCAGAGGGGGGATCAGCAGCAGTTACTCAGGCTCATGACTCCTATGACTATCATTTTAATGATACTGTAGCTGGTGGGGACTGGCTGTGTGAGCAAGATGTTGTCGACTATTTTGTCGAACACTGCCCAACAGAAATGACCCAACTAGAGCTATGGGGCTGCCCGTGGAGCCGTAAACCAGATGGTTCAGTTAACGTTCGCCGTTTTGGTGGAATGAAAATTGAGCGTACGTGGTTTGCTGCTGATAAAACTGGCTTCCACATGCTCCATACCCTGTTCCAAACTTCATTAAAATATCCACAAATTCAACGTTTTGACGAACATTTTGTTCTCGATATCATTGTTGATGAAGGCCAAGTCCGTGGTCTTGTCGCGTTAAATATGATGGAAGGAACAAAAGTCCAGATCCGTGCGAATGCCATCGTGATGGCAACTGGCGGTGCTGGACGCGTTTATCGCTACAATACCAATGGCGGTATTGTAACCGGTGATGGTATGGGTATCGCATTCCGCCATGGCGTGCCGCTGCGTGATATGGAGTTTGTTCAATATCACCCAACTGGGTTACCGGGTTCTGGTATCTTAATGACCGAAGGTTGTCGTGGTGAGGGGGGGATCCTTGTCAATAAAGACGGCTATCGCTATCTGCAAGACTACGGAATGGGGCCTGAAACTCCACTAGGTAAACCTGAAAATAAATATATGGAACTGGGTCCACGTGACAAAGTTTCCCAAGCGTTCTGGCACGAATGGCGTGCAGGTCGCACCATCAGTACCCACCGCGGTGATGTTGTTTACTTAGATCTTCGCCACCTTGGCGCAGAAAAACTGCATGAGCGTTTACCATTTATTTGTGAATTAGCGAAAGCCTACGTGGGTGTTGACCCAGTAACAGACCCAATTCCTGTTCGCCCAACCGCTCACTACACTATGGGTGGTATCGAAACGGATCAACGCACAGAAACACGCATCAAAGGCCTATTTGCTGTCGGTGAGTGTTCTTCTGTTGGCTTGCACGGTGCAAACCGTTTAGGTTCTAACTCATTAGCTGAATTAGTCGTATTTGGTCGTCTGGCAGGTGAAGAAGCTGCTCGCCATGCTGCTGAAGCAACACCAGCCAATGCAAATGCTATCGAAGCCCGTACTCGTGATATCGAAGCTGACCTCAGCAAGCTCATGAACCAAAAAGGGAAAGAGAGCTGGTCGAAAATCCGCGACGAAATGGGTATTTCAATGGAAGAAGGCTGCGGTATCTACCGTACTCCTGAATTAATGCAAAAAACCGTTGATAAAATTGCTGAGCTGAAAGAACGCTTCAAACATGTCGAAATTACCGACCATAGCAGCGTATTTAATACTGACCTACTGTACACCATTGAATTAGGCTTTGGCCTTGATGTGGCGGAATGTATGGCTCACTCTGCAATCAACCGTAAAGAATCACGTGGTGCACACCAACGTCTCGATGAAGGCTGTACTGAGCGTGATGATGTTAATTTCCTTAAACATACTTTGGCATTCTATAACCCAGAGGGCTCCCCTCGTTTAGAATACAGTGACGTGAAAATCACGAAATCTCAGCCAGCTAAACGTGTTTACGGTGCCGAAGCTGAAGCTCAAGATAAGGCGAAGAAGGAGCAAGCTAATGGATGATATGAAACACCTAAAAATGGAGATCATGCGTTACAATCCGGAAACGGATAGTGAGCCCCATTTGGTGACGTATGATGTCCCTTACGACGAGCAAACTTCTTTGTTAGATGCGTTAGGCTATATCAAAGATAATCTCGCTCCAGATCTGTCTTACCGCTGGTCCTGTCGTATGGCGATTTGTGGTTCTTGTGGCATGATGGTGGATAAAGTGCCTAAACTGGCTTGTAAAACATTCCTGCGTGAATACCCGCAAGGCATGAAAGTTGAGCCATTAGGTAACTTCCCAATCGAGCGCGACCTTGTTGTTGATATGACTCACTTTATTGAGCGTTTAGAGGCGATCAAACCGTACATTATCGGTAATGACCGTAAACCTTCTGAAGGCCCAAATAAGCAAACGCCTGCCCAGATGGCGAAATACCATCAATTCTCAGGCTGTATCAACTGTGGTCTGTGCTATGCAGCTTGCCCACAATTTGGACTGAACCCAGAGTTCATCGGTCCAGCCGCGATTACATTGGCAGAGCGCTACAATTTAGATAACCGAGACCATGGTGCGAAAGAACGCATGACCTTGTTAAACGGTGACAATGGTGTCTGGAGTTGTACGTTTGTAGGCTACTGCTCTGAAGTCTGTCCTAAGCATGTCGACCCTGCGGGTGCGATCCAACAAGGTAAAGTTGCCAGTGCGCAAGACTTTGTTATCGCCATGCTGAAGCCACGATAAGGAGAATTGAAGTCATGACAACAAAACGTAAACCCTATGTAAGGGAAATGAAGGGCGATTGGTGGCAAAAGCTAGGTTTTTACCGCTTTTATATCATGCGTGAAAGTACTTCAGTCCTTCAAGTCTGGTTTAGTATCTTAGTCCTATATGGGGTATTTGCACTCAAGAGTGGCCCTGAATCATGGGCTGGCTTTGTTGGGTTCTTAAGTAACCCAATCATTCTTATCATTAACATTATTACTTTGGCAGCAACATTATTGCACACCACCACATGGTTCAATCTTGCACCAAAAGCCGTCAGTATTATTGTGAAAGATAAGAAAATGTCTGATGAGCCTATCGTTAAAGGCTTCTGGGCTCTCACGATTGTTGTTACGGCAGCAATCTTAGCTATCGCATTATTATTTTAATCTAAGGAGAATCTGATGAATCTAACGCCTAAACGTTCCGATGAGCCGATTTTCTGGGGATTATTTGGTGCTGGTGGTATGTGGAGCGCCGTAATTGGCCCTGCAATCATCATTCTGTTAGGGATTTTAATTCCTCTCGGCGTTGCACCAGAAATGCTTAGCTATGAGCGCATTATGGCATTTAGCCAAAGCTTTATCGGCCGCGTATTCTTATTACTGATGATTATTTTGCCAGTTTGGTGTGGTATGCACCGTATCCACCATACGCTGCACGACTTTAAAATCCATGTCCCTGCGACAAAATGGGTTTTCTACGGCGGCTCAGCAATCA
>UMKD01035324.1_pt1 | contig 21940 bp, 17 predicted proteins | sample 1966221 | NCBI WGS metagenome assembly UMKD01 (sample SAMEA4836167, study PRJEB28245) | human gut metagenome | biome: gut microbiome; material: fecal sample | place: Denmark | collected 2008
TTGCAGATCTATCAAATATTAAAATTGTATTGGAAATTCCGGAATACAATGTACGATATCTGAAGCTCGGAGAAAAATTAAGTTTAGCACCGGAAATTTTTGAAGAAAAAGAAAGTTTTTCCGGAGAAATCATAAGGATTGGAAAGATTGCAAAAGTATCTTCTATTACTTCGGAAAATATTTTAGAAGTGGAAGTAAAGCCATTGGAAGAGATTCCTTATATTGTTCCGGGATTTAAAGTATCAGCGAGAATTCAATTGCAAGGAGATAAGGAGGAAAAAAGAATTCTAATTCCTAAAACAGCTTTATTGGAGGAAAATGGGAGTTTCTACGTCTTTCTTGTAGGAGAAGAGCAAAAAGTAAGTAAAATAGTTGTAGAGGCGGAAATTTTGTCGGGAAAGGAAGCGGCCATATTAAAAGGTTTAAAAGAAGGAGATATCATTATTTCCAATCCTGATGTTTCTTTGAAAGAAGGTGACAGGATCCTTGATTCAAATAAAAAAGATCAATAAGTATTATATCAATGGAGAAAATAAATTACATGCTCTGAAAGGGATTGATTTTCATATCCGAAAGGGAGAATTTGTTTCGATTATGGGAAGCAGTGGAAGTGGAAAATCTACGATGATGAATATTTTAGGATGTTTAGATCGGGAATTCGAAGGAGAATATATTTTAGATGGTATTTCCATTCGAGAAATTCCGGAAAAAAATCTTTGTAAGGTAAGGAATCAGAAAATTGGCTTCGTATTCCAATCTTTTCATCTTTTACCGAAATTGACAGCTTTGGAAAATGTAGAATTGCCTTTAGTCTATGCAGGAATTCCAAAGAAGGAAAGAGAGGTGAAAGCCAAGAAGATGTTGGAGATTGTAGGACTGGAAACGAGAATGGATCACAGACCGAATGAATTATCGGGAGGACAAAGACAAAGAGTTGCCATCGCAAGAGCCTTGGTAAATGATCCGGCTATTATCTTGGCGGATGAACCGACAGGAAATTTGGATAGTCAATCGGAAATAGAGATTATGAATTTTTTTCAGAGTTTGCATCAAAAAGGGAAAACGATTGTTGTAGTCACTCATGAACCGGAGGTAGCAAAATACACGAAAAGAGTTTTACACTTTAGAGACGGAAAACTGACAGGAGAAGATGCCTTATGATGTTGTTGGAAATTTTAAAAAGTGCTTTTTCCACTTTAAAAGCAAGTAAAATGAGGTCTTTCTTAACCATGTTAGGAATTATTATCGGAATTTGTTCTGTCATGTCCATGTGGTCCATTGGACGAGGGGGACAAGAAGGAATCACAGGAGATTTGAAAAAAAACGGTTATGGAAAATTTACTGTGACTGTGGATAACAGCAAAGAGAGTTTTCGGTATAAATATCTATTTTCTTTGAGTCAGATAGCAGATTTAAAAGAGGCCGGAAATTTTAAAAAGGTAGCCGCTCAAGTGGAGGAATATTTCGGAATCAAAATAGGAGAGGAAAAAGAGGGAATTCGAATCAATATGAGTACCCCCGACTTTGAAGTATTGGATCCTGTGGAGATGATGGCAGGAAGAAATTTTTTGAGTTTTGAATATTCTCCGAAAGAATATGTTATACTTTTAGACAGTTTAACTGCTAAGGGCTTATTTGGGAGCGAAAAAAACGCAATTGGAAAAGAAGTGGAAATATCCAAAAAAAGACGAGGAATGAATCTTTCCTATCGAGTGGTAGGAGTTTTTCGAAATCCTTTAGAATCTTTTATTCGTGTTCTGAATACAGAATTTTTTCCACGTTTTGCAAGAATCCCTTATCAAAATTATAATCATGTATTTAACAATGGAAACGGAGTATTCACAGATATTATAATTGAAGCGAAAAATCCTGAAAATTTAGGAAAAGAAATGCAAGAAACCAAAAATTATTTAGAGAGAAGAAATGAAGTCAAAGATATATATACAACTCGAACAGTTGCCAGTGATACCGAATCTTTTGACAAAATTTTATCGACTTTGAATATTTTTATTACCTTTGCTTCTGCAATTTCTTTATTTGTAGGAGGGATTGGTGTTATGAATATTATGTTAGTCACTGTCGTGGAGAGAACAAAAGAAATTGGGATTCGAAAATCATTGGGAGCCACCAATCGGGATATTTTAGTGCAATTTTTGATAGAATCCGTCATATTGACAGTAACGGGAGGGATTATTGGACTGTGTTTCGGATTTTTGATTAGTTTTACTGCAGGAAAATTATTGGGAATTCGACCTGTGTATTCTCTTATTTCCATCCTGTTATCTTTGGGAGTTTCTATTTCTATTGGAGTTGTTTTTGGAGTCAGTCCGGCAAGAAAAGCGGCAAATTTGAATCCGATCGATGCTTTACGAGCAGAATAGTGAAAGGAGAAAGCGTAAAATGACGGCAAAAGAGGCGATGGAATTATTGGAAAGTCTAATTCAAACAAAAAAATTAATAAAAATTGTACTTTCCGATAAGGAAGCGGATGCGGAATGGGATAAGGTCTTGATTCGACCGGTAAAAATCAAAGAGCAGGATTTTATGCAATTTGAAAAATTCAAAAATAATAAATCCTATCATTTCAATATGGAAGCAGCCTGTTTATATGAGGAAATTTCCATCTCCGTGAAACAATTCAAACAGGCATACATTCATGCGGAAGGAAAGGATTATCATTTGAGCAGAAAAGGAGAGAAATATTTTTCAAAGGAGAGTGAAAATAGCTGCTGTCATAAAGAAACAGAGCATAATAAAAGCAAAAAATATTTATTGCCTGAGGGAAAAGCCATCGATTTTTTGGTCTATTTAGGAGTGATGTCCAAAGAGGGAAGAGTATATAAACACAGCTATGCCAAATATCGACAAATCAATAAATATTTAGAATTCATTGAGAATACGATAAAAGAATTACAGGAAAAGAAATGGATAGAAAAGGAGATTCGTATCTTGGATTTCGGTTGTGGGAAATTCTATTTGACTTTTGCCTTGTACTATTATCTACGAGAGATTAAAAAAATTAATTTTCGTATTATAGGCTTAGATTTAAAAGAAGATGTGATGAAACATTGCAATCGGATTGCAAAAGAATTGGGATATACAAATTTAGAATTTTTAACAGGGAATATTCAAGATTTTGAAGAATTGAAAGAGGTGGACTTGGTCTTTTCTCTTCATGCCTGTGATAATGCTACAGATTATTCTATTTTAAAAGCTTTGGAAATGAATGCGAAGGCGATATTGGCCGTTCCCTGCTGTCAGCATGAATTTTTTTATAAAATCAATAAAAATAAGAAAAGTCCGCTCTTTGAAACCATGAACCTTCTGGGAAAGCATGGAATTATATTGGAACGTTTCAGCAGTTTGGCAACAGACGCTTATCGTTCCGCCTTCTTAGAATTAAAAGGTTATCGAACACAGGTTATGGAATTTATTGATATGGAACATACTCCTAAAAATATTCTGATCAAAGCTATTTATGAGGGAAGAGTAAAAAATGAAGAGAAGAAACGGGAAGAATATCAAAAATTTTTAGATTTTTTAGGAATAGATCCTATATTACAATAAAAAATACTTGACATATGTCAAGAAAAGGTATAATATTATAATTGACATATGTCAGATATGTTTAGGAGGGATTATGCCAAGACCAAAGAAATGTAGAAGAGTATTTGCTCTTCCGGAAATTAAAGGTATGAAACCGATTGGGATTCCTATGAGAGAATGTGATTCTCCTATTATCATGACAGTAGAAGAATATGAAGTGATTCGTCTGATTGACTTTGAAGGATTGACTCAGGAAGCCTGTGCAAAGCAAATGGAAGTTTCCAGAACTACCGTCACTGCCATTTATATGGAGGCGAGAAAGAAAATTTCAGAAGCTTTAGTAAAAGCAAATGCTTTGATTATTGCGGGAGGAAATTTCAGTTTGCAATATCCGCACGGACATGCTTGTTGTTGCAGAGAAAGGCGAGAAGAGGAAGAAGAAAAGGAGTGATGACAATGAAAGTAGCAGTAACTTATCAAGATGGAGATGTATTCCAACATTTTGGACATACGGAAACCTTCAAAATTTATGAAGTGGAAGGAGATAAGATTATTTCATCTGAAGTAATTGGAACGGAAGGAGAAGGGCATTCCGGTCTAGCCGGATTTTTAAAAAATAAGGGAGTGGATGTTTTGATTTGCGGAGGCATGGGTGGAGGAGCAAAGACGGCTCTTGCAGCACAAGGAATTGAATTCTATCCGGGAGTGAGTGGAAATGCCGATATGGCGGTGGAAGCCTTTCTAAGAAAAGAATTACAATACAATGCAGAAACGGAATGCAATCATCATCATGAGCATGGAGAGGAAGGACATGAACATCACCAATGCGGTGGACACCATCATGATCATGAACATCATCAATGCGGCGGACATCATCACGGACACGAGCATCACAAGGGCGGATGCTGTGGAAGACATCAGCATGAGAAATAAAACTATCCTGTTATAAAGAGTATAAAAAGAAGGCTATCTATATACAGTTCTTCTATCTTGTGTTCAAGATTTTGGAGCTAATATTATAGATAGCCTTTTCTTGCTTCCTTTTCTTTCTTTTACTTATTTAACACTCGTTTCATTTCATCCGCAATAAATTCCACTTCCGGTCCAATAATAACTTGAACAGCATTTTTAGAAGGCTTTAAAAGTCCCGGAACCAATTTTTTAATTTCTTTATCATTGATGTTTGCACTTTCTTTGACTCGCAATCGTAGTCTTGTAGTACAATAATCAATTTCTTCAATATTTTCACTTCCTCCTAATAAAGGAATCAATTGATTTGCCAACAGATTATTGGAAATTTTTTCTTTTTGTTGAGCTTCTATTTCTTCCTCTTCCAATTCTCGTCCCGGAGTCTTCAAATCGAATTTGGTAATGGCAACATAGAAAACAAGATAATAAATGATGAAGAATACAACTCCTAAGACAATCAACATATACCAATGATGTGCATTCGGATTTCTGGAAGATAGAACCAGGTCAACGAATCCTGCAGAGAAACCGAATCCTGCCATCCAATTGAAACTTGCTGCCAGGAATACCGCTACCCCCGTTAGGACTGCATGTAATAAATACAAGATTGGTGCCACAAACATAAAAGCGAATTCAATCGGTTCTGTAACTCCCGTAAAGAAACTTGCAAATCCTGCCGCTGTCATGATGGACATAACTTTTGCTCGATTTTCCACTTTCGCCGTTTTGATAAAGGCAGCACAGGCTCCCAATAATCCAAACATCATGATAGGGAAAAATCCTGCTTGATACATTCCGACATGATAAGTTCCTTGAAGAGCGGCCGGTAAATCTGCATAAGCAATATCTGGCGAACCCCAGAATCTTCCGATGTCGTTAATTCCCGCTAGATTAAACCAGAATACGGAGTTTAAAGCATGGTGCAATCCCACCGGAATTAATAATCTGTTGAAGAAACCATAAATTCCTGCTCCTACAGCTCCCATGGAGGCAATTTTTATTCCAAAGCTGGATAAAGCAGAGAAAATCAATGGCCAGACATACATTAAAATAAAAGAAACAACTATCATCACTCCGGAAGTAATAATAGGCACAAATCTTTTCCCGCTAAAGAAGGCTAAAAACTTAGGAAGTTCTATTCCACTGAAACGATTGTATAATTCTGCAGAAATAACTCCACATAAAATTCCGATAAATTGATTGTTAATTCTTCCGAAAGCAGGATTTACTTCTTCAGGAGCAATTCCTAATAACTGAGCTACCGAAGCGGAAGATAATAAGGTTGTTACGACTTGAAAAGCGACCAAACCGGTCAATGCCGCAGCACCGTTTTTATCCTTGGACATTCCGAACGCCACTCCTATCGCAAATAAAATTGCCATGTTGTCGATAATAGCTGCTCCTGCTTTTATCAAAAAGGCAGCCAACTGACTATTTGCTCCCCAACCGGCAGGGTCAATCCAATACCCAATTCCCATTAAGATAGCAGCAGCCGGTAATACTGCAACAGGAACCATCAATGCTTTTCCGATTTTTTGCAAATAACTAAACATAAAACTCCTCCTTTGTCATACGACTTGCTAACATTCTTTCATTAAGAATTAAAATTTCATTCTAATGTCAGTATAACATATTTTTTATTTCAATGTCCAGTATTTTTTAATTTTGTATTTTTTTTGATAATAGTGCATTTTATTGAAATTAGAGAAGTCTATAAAAATCTCTCTATCAATTTTAAGAAAAAAATAGTACAATAGATAAAACAGTAAAGTGAGAAAGGAAAAGTATATATGGATATTTCAGAATTATCTCATCATATTCCGAACTTTGAATATCGAAAAGAACAGGTCGATATGATGAATGCAATTCGAGAATCTTTGGAAGCGGATAGAAAGATTGTAATAGAGGCCGGTACCGGTACCGGAAAAACATTGGCATATTTAATTCCTACTTTAGAGTGGGCGATTGAAAATAAAAAGAAAGTGATTTGTACCACAAATACAATCAATTTGCAGGAGCAACTTCTTTTAAAAGATTTACCGATTGCGAAGAAGATTATCAATCAGAATTTTTCTTATCTTTTGGTAAAGGGAAGAAATAACTATCTTTGCAAGAGACTATTTCATAACTTTATTTTGGGAAATTCTATTGATATTTCCGGTTTTTCCTCAGAACAAAAAAAGCAGCTGGATTATTTAAAATCGTGGGGAAAAATGACGGAATTTGGAGATAAAGCTGAATTGCCTTTTGAGGTGGACTCGGATATATGGGAAATGATTCAAAGCAGCAGTGAGTTTTGTCAGGGGAAACGTTGTCCTTTTCGGGAAGAATGTTTTTATATGAAAAATAGGGCTTTGAAAGCAAGTGCAGACTTGATTGTATGTAATCATCATATTTTTTTTGCAGACTTAAACGTAAGAAACAGTGTTGATTTTGATGCGGAATATTTGATTTTACCCAAATACGATGTCGTGGTCTTTGACGAAGCACACAATATTGAAAGTGTCGCAAGATCCTATTTTTCCTTGGAAGTTTCTCGATACAGTTTTGTTCGAATGTTAAATCAGCTGCAGAATCAGGAAAAAAATAAAAAAAGAAAAATATTACCTGCCTTGGAAACTCTATTGCAATCCTTAACGACGGAGAAAAAACAAGAGAAGGAGTTTCGGCAAAGTCTACAGGCGATAGAGCAGGAACATGTAAAATGTATGGAAATTGGGCTTGATTTTTTTGAAAGTTTGGCGAAGCATTTTTTAAAGAATCATCAGGGGAAAATTTCAAAAAGTTTGCAGAGGGATGAAATGCTCTTTTCCCCTTTTCTTTCTCTCGTGCGAGAAAAAAAAGAAGAGTTTATTCTTGCCATGAAAGCTTACAGTATTGCCTTGGATCATTTCTATTCTCAAGTAAAAGAGGGGCAGGAACAAAATCAATATCTGATGGATTTTCAAAATTTTGCTTTTAAATTAAAGGCTTTTTTAGCAACATTTCAAGAAATTCAACAGTTTGATAATGATGATTTTGTATATTGGATAGAAGCGAATGCAAAATATAAGAATGCCGCTTTGGTGGCAGCTCCCTTGAACATAGACCGAATTTTGAAAGATTCCTTGTTCGTTCATTTAGAACGTCTGATTTTTACCTCTGCCACTCTAGCAGTAAATGGGGATTTTTCCTATTTTAAAATTGCTGTCGGTTTGGAAGAAGATACTTCGGAAAAGATGATTCCTTCTCCTTTCTTCTACGATGATCAGATGACGGTCTATATTCCCAATGATTTAACGGATCCCGATAAAACGCTTGATTTTGTGGAAGAAGTTTCGGAATTTTTAAAGCAATTGCTCTTGAAAACGGAAGGAAAAGCCTTTGTTCTTTTTACTTCCTACTCCAGTTTAAATCAAATTTATTATTCTATGATAGAAGAGTTACAGGAAACGGATATTCATGTTTTGTTACATGGTGAAAAGCCGAGAAGTCAGCTGATTTCAGAGTTTAAACAGGTAAAGAATCCCGTTCTCTTTGGAACTTCTTCTTTTTGGGAAGGAGTCGACATTCAGGGAGAACAATTGCGGAATATCGTAATTATTAAACTTCCTTTTTTGGTTCCCAGCGATCCTGTGGTATCCGCTATCAGTGCAAAATTTGAGAGACAAAAAAGAAATCCCTTTATGGAATACCAACTTCCGGAAGCTGTGATAAAATTTAAACAGGGAATCGGACGATTGATTCGAAGTAAAGAGGATTATGGAAATATTTTTATCCTAGACAATCGAATTTTAAAAAAACGTTACGGGAAAGTCTTTTTAGATTCCATTCCCAGTAAAAATATTCAAATTTTGGCAAAAAACCAAATTTTAAAAGTTGTAAAGTGAGGAAAGAAGCATGAAAAAATATAATGTATTCGGTTTTCATATTTCACTTGATATCAGGAGAAACCGCAACAGAGAAAAAGAGGCAGAAATTTACTCGGATGAATACTTATTGAGAGAAAAAATTATGTATTACATTCTTCTAATGTCCATTGCTTGTTTTTTCTACTACATTCCTCTCGTGATGAGAGATAAATATTATAAGGTCGGGGATATTGCCATCTCTGATATTTTTGCTCCGAAAACCATTGTATTTCGAGATGATGATACCAGAGAAAAAATTATTCAGGAAATTGTGGATACTTCGCAGAGAGAGTATATTTTTTCTTCCGACACTCGACAGATTTATGTGGATTTATTGCAAAAGTTTATGCAAGAAGCGATAGAAGTGAAGAAAGGTTCAAGTAAAAGTATTGATTATAATTATTATGAAAAACAAACCGGAAAGAAATTTCCCGAAACAGTGGACAAGGAATTGATGTCTTATCGAGTGAAAGATTTAACGTATTTAAAATCTTTATGGATTAACGATTTGACGGCTATTTATAATGCCGGAGTCTACCGGGAAAATGATTATTCGCAAGACACTACCATTCTACGATATGGAGCTCCTTTTGATAAGGAGTTTGAAGAATTGACGAATTTGGAAAAAGATGTTCTATCGGTTTTTATTTCTCCGAACTATATTTATGATTCCAAAGGAACCACGGTAGAATTGGAGGAAAAATTAAAACAGATTCCGGAGCAGTATATGCAAATCAAAGCCGGAACCTTGATTGCAAGCAAGGGAGAAGTTTTGGATAAAAGAAAAATTCATATCTTGGAAAGTTTGGGAATTTATTCCTTCAAGCGAGGATTGATTATTCTTTTGTCTACCATTTTATATTTGATTTTTGTTTCCTCCATTTTTTATACGATTGCTCTGCATCTGTTTCAAAATGAAATTTTGAATAAAAATAAGTTTCGAGGGGTCTTTCTTATCTTATTGGCTATTTTTGGATTGTTTTGGATAGTGCCTTTGGATATGATTTACTTTATTCCTTTGGATTCCGCTCTGTTTTTATTGGTTTTCTTAACCGGAAAACGATACAGCAGCTTTATTTATACTTCCGTTTTGGCATTTTTATTACCTTTAACGGATTACAATTTAACATTATTTACTATGTATCTAATCTGTTTAAGTTTTTCCATTTTTCTAATACAGAAAGTGAATACTCGAAACGGCTTGATTGCAACAGGAATTCAATTGTCTATTTTTAAATTATTTCTTTTCTTTATTTTGAGTTTCTTTGCAAAAGAAGAGAGTTTTAATATGATGTTTGAGTCGATGCAAATCATGATTTCCGGATTTTTCTCGGGGATGATTGCCATTGCTTTGTTGCCGTTCTTTGAAAGAACCTTTAATATTTTAACCATATTTCAATTGTCGGAATTGGGAGATTTGTCACATCCTCTTTTGAGAAAATTGGCGATGGATGCTCCGGGAACCTTCCAACATTCCATGATGGTGGCAACTCTTTCTGAAAATGCGGCTCTTGCCATTAAGGCGAATTCCGTCTTTACGAGAGTAGCCTGTTACTATCATGATATAGGGAAGTGTAAGAGACCGAATTACTATGTGGAAAATCAAAAAAATGGGGAAAATCCTCACAATGACATTTCTCCGTTTATGAGTACTTTAATCATTACTTCTCATACCAAAGATGGAGATAATATGGCAAAAAAATATCAAATTCCGAAAGAAATTCGAGATATTATGTATGAACATCAGGGAACAACCTTTTTGGCTTATTTTTATAATAAAGCAAAGGCGATTGATCCGAATGTGTTGAAAGAGGAATTTCGATATAGCGGACCGAAACCGAGAAGCAAAGAATCGGCAATTATTATGTTGGCAGATTCTATCGAAGCGGCAGTACGTTCTCTGAGTGTAAAAACTCCTAAAGAGGTGGAAAATATGGTTCGGAAAATTATCAATGGAAAAGTGGAAGACGACCAACTTTCCGAGGCAGATTTAACTTTTAAGGAAATTGAAATGATTGTACAATCTTTCTTGAAAACATTTTCTTCCATTTATCATGAAAGATTGAAATATCCGGGACAAAAAAATTAAAAAGGAGAGACTATGGAATTATTGGTAGAAGTTAGTGTAGAATATGAAAAAGATGATTATGCGGAATTTATTCAGGAAGTGACTGAAAATAATAATGAAGTGTTGGCAGAATACATTGAAGAAGTCCTACATATGGAAAAAGTGGAATCTCCTCTCCCTTTATACCTTTCTTTATTGTTGACGGGAAATCATCAAATTCAAGTCATCAATCGAGAATTTCGGCAAAAAGACAGTCCGACGGATGTCATTTCTTTTGCCTATCATGAAAATGAAGATTTTCTAGTGGGACCTTATGACACGTTGGGGGATATTGTTATTTCTTTGGAACGGGTAGGAGAGCAGGCGAAGGAATACAATCACTCTTTTACAAGAGAATTTTATTATGTATTGACACATGGAATTCTTCATATTTTAGGCTATGATCATATAGATGAAAACGATAAAAGGGAGATGCGGGAACGAGAAGAAGAAATCTTGGGACATTTTGGATATACTAGGGAGAACTGACTATGAAACCTTATCGAGAATCTGAATTTAAAAATAAAAAGATGACAGATGGATTTAACTCTGCTATTGAGGGAGTTTTTGAAACCATACGAACAGAAAAACATATGAAATTTCACGCCTTTACTACGATTTTAGTTATTGTACTCGGTTTGTTTATCAACCTAAGTCGTTATGAACTTCTGGCTCTTATTATCAGTACTTCTTTTGTATGGTTGGCGGAGCTCTTCAATACTGCCATTGAATGCTGTGTGGATTTGACTTGCCAGGAATATAATTTATTGGCAAAAAAAGCAAAGGATGTGGCGGCGGGAGCTGTTTTATTGTCCGCTTTTAATGCTCTCATTATCGGGTATTTGGTTTTTTCAAAGCACATTGGCATACAGCTTCAACAAAGTTTCCGTGTTTTTAGAACTTCGTACCAGCATAAAACGGTCCTTATTTTCATTGTCGTCCTGTCTACCGTTTTATTGATTAAATTGATTACTCAAAGAGGAACGCCTTTAAAAGGGGGAATGCCAAGTGGACATTCTGCTCTAGCCGCCTCTATTTTCACGATTATTTCTTTTTTAACGAGTAATCCTAAAATTTTTTATCTGTCTTTTTTGTTATTGATTTTGGTCATTCAATCCAGAGTGGAAGGAAAGATTCATACTCTGTTTGAAACCATAGTTGGAGCTCTTTTAGGCTCTTCCATTACCTATATTATTTTATATTTTTTAAAATACAAAACCTGGGGATAGCTTATGATTACCGAAAAAGAGTATTTTTTATTGGCATTGTTGTCATATTGCGATTTTTCTAAAAAGCATATTGGAAAAAATTTGTGGAAAATTTGGGAAGAAGAACAGGAAAAAAAGACTTTTCGAACTTCTTTTATTTTATTATATCCAAAATTTCATTCTCAATTTCTTCCTTTTTTTGAAGAAGAATTGAAACAGTGGTTCGTGATTCACATTGACAATCGAAAGGCAAGAAAAATCTCTTCTTCTCAAAGTGGATTTTTTTCGGTTTGTTTCGGAAACATAAAACAGGAATATGTGCTTTCTTATCGGGGAAGTGAAATTTTCCCTTTAGAAGATGCCTATCAAGATTTTATCAATACTGATTTGGCAATCGGTATGGGAAAGATTCCCATTCAATTTCATGAGGGAGTGGAAGTGTTTGAAACGTTGGTGCAGAATCTAGGACTTCGTTATGAGCAAATTTCTCTTACGGGGCATTCCTTGGGAGGAGGAATTGCTCAGTATGTTGCTCTGTCTATACATCGATTGCATCAATATATTCCCAAAACGTATACTTGGAATGCGGTGGGAGTGAATAAGAAGGGAATTGTACATATCGGAGAGTTTTTGAATCTTCAAGAGATTCTTCAAAATGTTTCCGGCTTGACGAAGGAACAAAAGTATCAGTTGAAAGAATTCAATGAAGAATATCAAGAATTTTTTAGTAGAGAATATCAAAAAATGAAAGAAGCCGGAAAAGAACACTTACTTTTAGATGCCGCTTTCTTTAAAAGACTCTATTCTCAAACGAAAATTGAAAATTATTTCAAATTTTTATCTAAAACACAGCAGGAGCAACTGATTCAACAAGAGCATCTATGGGAAAAACTTTTTGATGTACAGAATTTTTATCAGAAAATTAAAGATGGGGAACTTTTTATCAATAAAATTAAAAAAAATACGGAGTATCAAAAGAGAATTATTAATTATGGTCATTCCGAAGATTTGACGAATTCTCTTTTTTCTCATATTGGAAAGCAATATTTTGTAGATAAGAAACTTTCTTCTCTCAGAACTTCAAAGAGAAATTTTTTAGAAAAAATTCCTTTTTTAAATAAATCTTTGTCTTCCTGTCACTGTGAAAATGTATTTTTGCCTTTTTTCGGAGAAGAGAGTTCTTTACAGAAAAATTTATCTTTACATTACATTTCCGCCGCTTCACGAAAGCTTATTCGACAAGAAAAGTTGTTTTCCAAAGAATTTTTGGCAGACTACTATTCCCAAGAAGAACTTTCTGTAACAACATTGGGAAAGTATAAGCAGGAATTGATAGAAGCTTTTAGAAAGTATCAAAAAATATTGTATAGCAAGCAGATCGTCGAACAGTTGGAAAGTTTTTCTTCCGAAGAGCTGAAAGAATTCTGGCAGGCATTTTTAAAGCGAATGGCAAGTCCATATCGCTATTTGGATGTGTTCGATATTTTAGTCTATGAATATAAATAAATGTGGGGGGATTTTTTATGAAAAAAGTATTCGCATGTATCTTTTGTCTGGCATTGTTTTTTGCTTGTGAGAAAAAGGAAGAAGTAGCTGTTTCCGCTGAAAGCCACCAGCAAACGGTTACCGTTGCTCTTGCCTATAAACCGAAATCCTTTGATCCAAGCAAACATACGGATAGTGCTACAATGGCGGTAACAAAACAAATTTACAGTAACTTGTTTTCTTTAGGAGAAAAAGGAGACATTCTTCCGGAATTGGCGGAAAGTTATGAAATTGTTTCTGATACGGTCTTGGAAATTCGTTTAAAAAAAGGAATTTTATTCCATGACGGGACGGAAATGAAAGCGGAAGATGTCATAGCCAGTCTACAACGAAACTTGGATTCTCCGGTTTCTCATGTACTTATTAGCCCGATTCAAGCTATGAAAAAGATAGATGATTATCAAATGGAGATTACTTCCAATGCTTCTCCCAGTATTTTATTACACAATTTTACACATGGTGCCATTGCTATTACAAAAGAAGTTCCTATGAATGAAGATCAAGTGAATTTGGTCGGAACGGGACCTTTTCGAGTGAAGCGTTGGGGAAATGGAGAAAAAGTGGAATTGGAAGCCTTTGAAGATTTTTTTGTGCAAAAACCTAATTTCCAACATTTAATCTTCACAACCATTCCTGAAAATGCAAACCGGGTGATTGCTTTGGAAACGGGAGAAATTGACTTGGCATATGATATTATTCCAAGTGATTTGACTTTGCTGACAGAAGAAAAAGGCTTAACGTACATTAGCGGCTTATCCTTTGGCTCCGATTTTCTTTCTATCAATACGGAAAGAATGAAAGATGTTGATATTCGAAGGGCTCTTTCTCTCGCGATTGATAGAACAGGAATTAACGAGGCGGTGTTTGAAGGAAAACAAAATTTGGCAAGCTCTATTTTACCGCCGAATGTTTTCGGATATTCTCCGGCAGGACTTAGCTTTTCTCAAAATTTGAAAGAAGCTCGCAAGATTATGAAAGAAAAGGGCTATGATGAAAAACACCCTCTTTCTTTAAAAATGTATATCTATGAAGAACCAAGTCGAAGACAAATTTCTGAAATTATTCAAGCAAATTTAAAAGAGGCGTTTATGGATGTGGAAGTAGTTTCCTTAGAAGTTTCTTCCTTCTTGCAATTTACCGCTCAAGGAAAACATGATTTCTTATTGGGACTTTGGTATGTAAGTTCAGGAGATGCCGATTATGGGTATTATCCATTATTGCATTCTTCTTCCAAAGGAGCTCCGGGAAATCGTGCTTTTTATGATAATCCGAAAGTGGATCACTTATTGGATGATGCTCGCAGAACTCCTTTGGAAAAACAGCGTTTGAAAGATTATGCGGAAGTTCAAAAAATTGTGGAAAAGGAATTGCCTATTTTTCCATTATTTTATAAGACATATTTCATCGGAATTCGAAATCATATTTCCAACTTAGGCTTTGATCCCAGAGGAAGTCATAGCCTGTATAATTTGCAATTTTCGAAGTAAGAAAGAAAGAGATACTGAAATACTCTCTATAAAAATATATTTTTCCATTTTTTTATCATATTTTTAGAAAAGTGGAATTTAATAACTTTTATAGTTATATGGCTCTTCTTTCAAAAAACATAAATAAGGATATCCTTGATGTTAAGAACATTGAAACAAAATATCTCACTCATCTTGTTGATTTTTTAAGCCAATTTTTTAAAATGATAGGTACTCTACAAAAAGCGATTATTGTGAGTTTAAAAGAACAAGCCCTATATAATTTAGGAATTTTAGTTCCTTTAAATTTTCGTACAGAAAAAGCTCATGGGGTAATAGGTTTAAATTTAGAAACAGAATCCAATATATATGCTGAGGAGATTGCAGATACTATAGAAACAGTAGTGCATCAGATTGATAGTATCTTTTCTGTAATAGTCCCGGATTCTAGGTTAGTGATGACAAAAGAAATTGCAATTATTACAGAAAAAGAAAAGAAAATGGCAATTAACTTATATGTGGAAAGAGAAGAAAAGAGAATTTCTTTGAAAAAGGAATCCACAGGAATCATTAAGTTGGGTTCTCTCTTATCTGCCATGATTTACTACGTACAAGATGAAGGTGCTATTGTAGCGATTGATGAACTGGATATTCATATTTTTGAATATTTACTTGCAATGCTTTTGGAAAAATTATCTCAATATGCTAAAGGGCAACTCATTTTCACAGCTCATAACTTGCTTCCTATGGAAAAGTTACAGAAAGATTCCATTATTATTTCCACGAGAAATGATAAGCATGATATTGAATATACTTACTTAAAAGGAATTTCTAAAACAACCAATTTAAGACAAAAATGTTTAAAGTCTCAGAGGATGTGGAGTGAAGAAAACATCGAACCATTATTATTGAATACATCGGCTTTGGATATGTATATTAAAAAGTTGGTGATGGAATGAAATCGGGAATTATATTATTTATTGTAGAAGGACCAAGTGACTATCCAGCATTGATGCCATACATAGAAAAAAAGCTGCTTTCTTTAACGATGTACGAATTTCAGTTAAAGAAATGCACGGAGATATTTTAACGGAATACATTCAAAATACGAGACAATACAGAGTTACTTCGGGAAATGTAAAAGGAGAATTGAAACAGTGTATTCTTAATTTTTTATCCTCTCAATCTGTACGAACGGAAGGAATACGGACAAAGGACATACGAAAAATTTATTATGTGACAGATACAGATTATTGTTTTTATGGCAAAGAACCACATCATAAAAACAAAGCGGAGTGTTTACAGAAAATCTTCCATTTTAATACCATAGAGTTGGTAAAAAAGAAAGGAATTCCTTTTGAAACTATATTTTTTTCAAAGCATCTGGAACATGTGATTGATAATAATATTCATGACGTGTCTGACCAAGAAAAAGAAAAAATAGCATTTATTTTTTCAAATAGAGCAATGAAAGAAGAAAATTTCTTTGTAGATTTTTTCTATAGCAGAGGAATCATGAAGTGGAATAGCTATAGGGAATCTTATGACAATATTAGAGATTATCAGAGAAGGGCTTGTAATATGAATAATTTTATTGAGGAGTTTGGAATGAAGTAAAATACTTTATATTATAGTGAGAGGAATTGTTGTGATAGAAAGCATAAATTTTTTGAAAAAAATAATTGAAAGAAGTGTTCCTTTGCGATATTTTGCACTTTTTTATTTAATAACTTTTTTTACTCAGATATTATTGATTAGAGAAACTGGTAGAGTTCCTTCTAAAGAAAGCTATGATTTTTTACTTTTTTTAAATTATACTCGAGAAATTGTAATCTTTATAATAATAATGTTAACAATTTTTATAATAGAATACTGTGGAGGAATATTGTCTGGAATTCTCATAGAGATATTCAAATATTATACTCTTACTCTCATAATGAGAAAAATTATAGTCATTGTCATACTTTATGTGTCATTGTGTAAATTTTTTCCTGTTAATTTTGATATTCATTTTTTTGAACGAAATTTTGATATATTTTTTTCAATATTTTTTCTTATAGGATTTTTAGAAATGCTAGTATACATACAAGATGAGAGAGAACTATATAAAAAAGCTAGAGATAAAAAATGTGATATTTCTTTAGAAAAAAAGGAGATTTCTGTTGAGTTTTGGAGCAGAATCTTCATCTATGGCATTATAATCACAAAAGGGGTATTTTTATTCTATGAAAGTTTAAAATAATTATGTAATTTAGTAAGAAATTTAATTATTTTTTCGTATTATGCACAACTGAATATGAAAACTAATATTTTTGAAGAGTTATGGGAGATAGAAAAGAGACAGTACATATGGTATTGTTTCTTTTCTTTTTTATTTTTTAGCCTTTTTTGGAAATGGTACTAAAAAATAGGAAAAGATACATTTTATTTTCTATTTTTTTTCCTTTAAAATTACAAAGATTGAAATATGCTTCACAAATAACTATCAATAAATCTATTTTTTTAACAACAAGAAAGAAGAGCATTTTAGTCATGTTTGTAAAAAATTTTAAATAAAAAAGATTTTTAAAATTGGAAGTGTTCTGAAAAAATAACATAAGGATTTAATATAAAGAAAAGATAAAAAAATGAATAGAGTGTATTTTTTTAAAATATTTTCTTATTTTTTTAGAATTTATAACCAGAAAAAAATCAAAGTTTTTTTATAAAAAAATAGAAAAACAATTGTAAGTTTTTAAAAAGTTTCAAGTTACCGAAAAAACAAAAAAAAACAATAAAAAATTGAATACAAACAAAAAATATTTTTCTGTTTTTGTACGAAATGTTTTTAAAATTGACTTTTTTAATTATGGTATATAAAATATGTAAAGTTTAGAAAGGTTTTTATATTTTTTATATTATATTAAAGGGGGACTTTATGGAACACAATTTAGAAAAAGATTTAAGAAGATGGTTAAAAAGAAAAATAAGTATTTCTTTAGCAACCATTGTTGTTTTTGCAATTACTGGAAGTATTGGATTTGCAGCTGATCCAATTACTTCTGCTGGAAATAATGAATTTACTGGAAATAATACTTTTAAAGGGGAAAAACAAGAAAGTACTTTTACGGTGGAAGTGAAAGGAAAAGCAACCGATCCGAAAGATAAAAGCAAGACGCTCGAAGACCAAGAAAGTACAGTAAAGCACACTTTAACTGCTGTGGGAAGCTATACAAGAGCAGATGGAAAAAAGAAAATTCATAATGAGATTAAGAAGAGAGGTCAACTAGATAATGACAAACCAGAAGACCAAATAGTGTTTCATACCTTAGATGATACGGGTAGTCATCTAGTGGCAAGAGGAGCAAAGAAAATAAATGGACAGAACGGTCAGGACTCAAGTGTTACAATTCACAGTAAAATTTTTGATGAAAACAATAAAGAAATAGCTTCTCAAACCTTAAAACATGATGGAATTCATACTGTAGTAAGAAATAAAGATTCTGTTATTGCAAATCAAGTCAAAAATAGTATTTATAGTCATATGACCGGAAAAGGAATGAATACTGTTGGAGAAAAGGATAAATTTATTAGACAAGAGGTAAAAGAAAGTGTTGTAACTCGTTTGGATAAAGATGGAAGTAGTACTATTGTTGACGTTATAACTGCCTCTAATACTTCTCCTTCCATTAAAGATGTAGTGGAAGAAGTGGAATATCAAATGGAAAATGGCAAAAAAGTCAGAAAATCGAAAGGACAATTAGCTTCTCATATTTTGAATAAAAACGGAAGTACCATTAAAGTTAAAAATGGAAATACCATTGTGAGCGAAGTAGAAAGTGGAGCAAAATTAGTGATGGACAAGGATGCTTCCAGATTCACAAAAGATTTATATGTAGGAAATAATGTTTGGAAAGATACTAGTGCTATTGGAAATCAGTTGGTAATTGGAAATCAAAGTAACGAAGCGAAGAAGAAAGATTCCATTGCCATTGGATTCGATAATTCTGTAATCAGGGAAGGAGCTGTAGCATTAGGGAAAAATAATGTAATATCTGGTCAAGGTTCCGTTGTAATTGGGGATACTAATGATGTTTCAGGAAAGAAAAGCGTTGCTGTAGGAGCTTTGAATTCTGTGCTTAGTAAAGATAGTGTAGCAGTTGGAAGTGATAATTTTATAGATGCAGAAGGAGCTGGAAGTTTTGGAAGAGGAGAGGCTACTGTAAATTCTAATGGAACAGTGACACATAAATATAAAAATGAAGGAAAAAATTCCTACACTTTCGGAAATTATAATTCTATTGCAAAAGGAACAGAAAACAACTTTATTTTAGGAAATAAGGTAAAAATAGAAGAGAAAATCAATAATTCTGTAGTGTTAGGAAATGAATCCACAGTTCGAAAAGCAACGACAGAAACGAAAGGAACAGTTGGAGGTATTGAATTTGAAGGATTTGCAGGACAAGGAAAACCGGAAAACGGTGTCGTGAGTGTCGGAGCAGAGGGGAAAGAACGTCAAATTATCAATGTTGCGGCAGGAAAAGTTTCTAAAGATTCTACCGATGCTATCAACGGTTCTCAACTATTTTCCGCAGTTCAAAAATTGACAGATACCGGTTTAACATTTCAAGGAAATGATGATAAATTGGTACAAAGAAAGCTTGGAGAAACCTTGGTATTAAAAGGAGAAGGAGTAAGTAAGGAACAATCTGAAAAATTTGAAGGAGCATCCGGCAATATCAATGTGAAAAATTCTACAACTGGAGCATTGGAACTTCAATTGGCAAAGAAGTTACAAAATATTGAAAGTATTTCCAATGGAGCGAATACTATTACTTTAAATACTGATAAGGTGGTATTCAATCAAGCGTTACATATGGGAACTAAGGGAAATGAACATCAAATTAAATTTGTAGCAGACGGAAGCGAAGATACAGATGCTGTGAACTTTAGACAATTAGAAAAAGCAAAAACTCGTTACTACAGTGTAAAATCGACGGAAAAGGGAGCAGAAAGCAACTACAATAATGATGGAGCAACAGGACAAAATGCAATGGCTGCGGGAGTAAAGAGTAAAGCGAGTGGAATCAATAGCACGGCAGTTGGATATGATAATAATGTAATGGGAGCAAACTCTTCCGCAATAGGGCATAAAAATATTGTAAACAAAGGGGCGAACAATTCTTCTGCTATCGGAGAAGACAATATTATAACAAGCTCAAAATCTATCGCTTTTGGAAGAAAGAATACCGTGAAATCTTTCAGTTCTTCTGCAGTAGGAACGGAAAATACAATAGAAGCAAATTCCGGAAATTCTGTTGCAATGGGAGCTTTAAATAAAGTAGAGACGGAAGCTTCCAATTCCATTGTTTCCGGAAGAAAAAATGCAGTGCAACAAGGGTCTTCTCATGCGGTTGCTTTCGGGGAAGAAAATACTGTAAAAGGTTCTTATATTTATGCCTTTGGAGGAGAAAATAAGATAATAGGAAATGATTCTTCCGCAATAGGTAAGAAAAATGAAGTGGAAGGACGTTATAATTTAGTTCTTGGTGCAGAAAATAAAGTAAAAGGAAGCCATAATACTGTAATAGGAGAAAAAAATGAAGTGGCTAAAAATTCAGAATATAACTTTATGCTAGGAAGTAATATTAAAGTAAAAGAAAATATCAAAAATTCGATAGTACTTGGAAAAGATTCTACGGTTGAAGAATCTGATGTAGTATCTATTGGAGCGACGGGAAAAGAAAGAAAAATTGTTCATGTGAAAGAAGGAGTAGCGGATACTGATGCAGTGAATGTCAGTCAATTGAAGAAATATAGTTCCGACTTAGAAAAGAAAGGATTGAATTTTGCTGGAAACGATGAAGTATCAGTTCATCGAGATTTAGGACAAACTCTAGCATTGAAAGGAGAAGGAGTAGATAAAGCTGCTTCCAAAGATTTTAAAGGAGCTGCTGGAAATATCAATGTTAAGAATTCTAAAGATGGAGAATTAGAACTTCAATTAGCAAAAGATTTACAAAACATTGAAAGTATTTCTAATAAGAAAACGAAAATTGCTTTATTAAAGGACAGTATAGCAATGAATCAAGCATTGCATATGGGAGATAGTAACACGCAACATCAAATTAAGTATGTAGCAGATGGAACAGAACTTACTGATGCGGTTAACTTGAAACAATTAAAAGAATACAATGCAGAATTGGAAAAGAAAGGATTGAATTTTGCAGGAAACGATGGAAAAGTAATCCACAAGAATTTAGGAGAACAACTTGACATTGTTGGAAGCTTAGGAGATGGAGAAGACGCTTCTTCTCAAAATCTAAGAACGAGAAAAACCGATGATGGAAAATTGGAGTTATTATTAGCACAAAACTTAAATCTAAACAGTGTTACAACAGGAAATACCATTATCAATAACTTTGGAGTGACCATTCAAAATGGAGATAAGAAAGTTACTTTAAGTGAAAACGGTTTGGACAATGGAGGAAATAAGATTGTCAATGTAGCAGCCGGAGAAAACGAGACGGATGCTGTTAACAAAGGACAATTGGATAAGGCGGTTGCGGCAGCAACTACAGAAGTGACAGCAGGAAAAAATATTGATGTCACAGTGGCAACGGGAGACAATGGACAAAAAGTTTATCAAGTCGGTTTAAAAGATAAAATCACTTTGGGAGAAGGAGAAAAGGCAGTTGAGATAGACGGAGAGCAAGGAACTCTAAAGGTTGGAAACAAAATTACCATGGATGGAACCACAGGAAAAGCAACTTTTGGAAAGATTGATGTAAATGGAGAGCAAGGAACTATCGGAGGATTAACAAACAAAACTTGGGATCCGAACAACTACACTTCCGGACAAGCGGCTACTGAAGATCAATTGAAAGTGGTGGATAAAAAAGTGGAAGATTTGGGAACTACTATTGGAAAAGGATATACCTTTGCAGGGGATAGCGGATCTGTCAATAAGAAATTAGGAGATACTGTAAAAATAGCCGGAGATGGAAAAAATATCACGACTTCCGTAACAGAAGATGGAGAGTTAAAAGTAGCATTGAATAAGAAGATAGAAGTAGAGCAAATTACTTCTGAAAAAATGATTATAAAAGATAAAGATGGAAATACGACAGATGTAGGAGAAACTTTGAAGGAACATAGTGAACAGATTCAAGAAAATTCAGAAGCGATTAAAAAAGGATTAAACTTTGCCGGAAATCATGGAACGACCAA
>UMKD01048007.1_pt1 | contig 21600 bp, 19 predicted proteins | sample 1966221 | NCBI WGS metagenome assembly UMKD01 (sample SAMEA4836167, study PRJEB28245) | human gut metagenome | biome: gut microbiome; material: fecal sample | place: Denmark | collected 2008
AATTGGAATTGATCTTGGAATTTTGTAAAAGTCCCAAGAGTAGGGAGGAAATTCAGCAGTTTTTGAATTTAAAAAATCGTTCTCATGTGATGAAGTTGTACATTCAACCTTTGTTAGAAACAGAAAAGTTAAAAATGACTTTGCCGGAAAAGCCGAAAAGTAAATATCAGAAATATGAGAGAAAATAATGTTTTGCAAAAAACAGGGAAAATGGACTGTTGAGGTCAGTACAAAATCCCTGTTTTTGTTTTAATATAAAATAGGAAGAGCCTTTGGGATACATTTGATTTGCACAGGTAAGCTTGGACCGGTTTCTCCATCAATATCTGTAGTAATCTCTTGTGAGGAAGAAAGAGAAAGAGATTTACTTTTGAAATATAGGATATTTTCCTGTTCCGCTTTTTCCAAATGTTCTCCTCGTAAAAAATTATAGGCCAGATTCCCCAACTTTAATAAATTTTCCCCTTTGACAAGAATGACATCCAAAAGTCCGTCGTTTATTTTGCTGTTATAAGCAATATTGATATTTCCTGCCGTTTGTCCATTGAAAACAAAGGCTAGAAAGCATTTTGTCTGTATTGTTAAATCTTCACTTTCGACCTTCAAATCAATTTTACTGAAGCGAGGAATTTCTTTCATTCCATTGAAATAATAGGCTAATTTTCCAAAAGTATTTTTTAAATGTGTCGGAGTTTTTTGGGAAACATCAGTAAATAAACCGAAGCTGAAAACATTGATGAAATAATGGTCATTGACTTTTCCTAAATCCACTCGTTTTACGTCCGAATGTAAAATTTTTTCACAAGCTTCTGCAATGTCTAAGGGCATATCCAAATGCTTCGCAAAATCATTGGCAGTCCCTGTAGGTAGAATGGCAATGGGAATATTTAGATTTTTTTGCATATATAAATTTAATACTCGATTGACGGTCCCATCTCCTCCTGCAATTAAAAGATGTTCATAGTTATCATGAATATCTTCCAATGCTTTTTCCAAAGGAAATGTCTCTCCGATTCGGAAAGGAACAATGATTTTATTGTATTTTTGATAGGTAGCAATAACAGTATCCAAGATTTTTGCAGTGTTTCCACTTCCGGAAATCGGATTGTAGATAAATTTAATTCGTTTCATATGTTCTCCTCCTTCGAGAAATGATACGAGTTTTCAATATAGTTTCCTATTTATTGTATATCATAGTCTGTTTTCTAAAAAAAGTCAATCAGGATAAGATTGGGAAACTTTCTAAGATAAGTTTGAATAAATACTATAATTTTGTTATAATAAAATCGAAATGGTTGTAACCGTTGAAGTGAAGTAAAAAGAGGAGAATGAATGGAATTATTATATGAAATGTTGATACAAAATGGAAAAATTTTATTTTTTTTATTATGGCTTCATATGGGAATAAATATATTTGTTTGGAGGATAGAACATGGGAAATTTGAAAAACGGATTTTTGAAAAATCTGTAAATTCTTTTTTCTTTTTGTTTTTTGTCAATGCTATTTTATTATTTTTTCCTTATGTTTCCTATGTCTATGCTACAATTTTAACTATTTTATGTTTTTCAGAAGCTTTATTTTATTTCGAATACCGGTCTTTATTTACGAGTAATACATTTTTGGTATTGCAAGAAACCAATGTGCAAGAAAGTAAAGAATTTTTAAAAGAGATCCTTTCGTTTCGATTTTTTAGAAATTGTTTCTTATTATTTTTGCTTGTCTTTTTGGTGCCTTATTTTTTAGTATGGGGAATGAGAGAATGGAATTTTGATACATTCCAATATTTTTGGAGTGCTATTTTTCTATTTTCCTGTGTTGTTTTTTTGCAAGCACAACTTCCTAAAAAAAGAAAACGATATTATTCGTATCTTCCTTTGCTTAGAATTTTGAAAGCTTATTCGGATGCCAGACAACAAAGAAAAGAAAATGAATTGTCTTTAGAAGAACAACAAAAAATAGAAATTTTAATAGAAAAGGCAGAAAATAAAGCAGATACTTTGATTTTTGTCATTGGAGAGTCCGCTTCCAGAAATTATTTGGAGATTTACGGTTCATATCTGAAAAATACTCCCTATATGTGCAAGAGAAAAGAAGAGAGAAATTTATTTATTTTTGAAGATGTTATTTCTTCAGAGTCTTTGACAGCAATTTCCATTCCGAATATGCTGACGTTTAAAAATTATGAGAAGAAGGAAGCATGGTATCAATGTCCCAATCTTATTTCTATTTTGAATAAGGCAGGATATGAAACCTATTGGATTTCAAATCAGTCTAAGAATGAAACTGTGGGAAGAGTTTTTTCTTCTTTGTCCACTTCTTCTTTTTTTGTAGAAGATCTTAAAAATAATGAGGAAGGTTATGATGAAATTTTGATAAAAAAAGGCTTGGAAATTTTAAAAGATTCCGGAAAAAAAGCAATCTTTTTTCATCTTTCAGGGAGTCATAATTCCTATGCCAAAAGATATCCCAAGTCTTGGGGAATGGATACCATAGAAAGTATTCCCGGACAACAGAAAGAAAAAATAAAAAAATATATTGCAGAATACAGCAATTCTTTACGTTACACAGACTATGTGTTAAATTCCATCATTCAGAAATTTGAAAAAGAAAATATGCTTTGTTTTTATCTCTCCGATCATGCAGAGGAAATGTATGAGAGTAGAAATGTGAGGGGACATGCCGGAGACGGAGGGAGTCGCTATATGGTTGAAATTCCGATGTTTTTGTATCTAAGTCCTTCTTTTCAAAAACAGAATCCCGAACTTGTAAATATCTGTGAACAACGGAAAACAAGTCCCTATATGACAGATGATATTATTCATACAGTCTTGGGAATATTGGGAATTCAAACTCCGGATTATGAAGAAGAACGAGATTTTTTGTCCCTAAAATTCAATCCCAACAGAAAAAGAATGTATCAGGGAAAGGATTATGACAGTTTTTGGAAAATACAATTTTCGAAGAAAGGAGAATAGACAATCATGTGGAAACAATTTCAAAATTTTATGAGAAAATATCGTCTGGCAATCGGGCGATATCTTTGGGATAGAAAGTTACACAAAGAACATATTATAGAAGGGAATTTTATTGAAAACAACGGGATTCGTTCCATTCTCTTTTTAAGACAGGATGGAAAAGTAGGAGATATGGTGGTTCATACCATGATTTTCCGAGCGATTAAGGAACAATATCCGAATATAAAAATCGGAGTCATTACCAAAGGGGCTGCAAGAGGAATCATTGAGAACAATTCCAATGTAGATAAGATTTATCAGTTTGAAAAAGAAAAATCGAAAATTAAAAAACTGGCAAGACAGATTTCAGAAGAAAAATATGATTTGCTGGTGGATTTCAGTATTATGTTACGAGTTCGGGATATGATGTTGATTTCGTTATGCAAGGCAAGATATACTATTGGAGTCAACCGAGAGGATTGGAAATTATTCGATTTGAACGTTTCTTTTGATTTTCACAGTCATATTACCGATTTATACGGAGCTTTTCTCACGAAAATTGGAGTGAAGTATCATTCTACAAAATATGAAATTTTTAGCGAAGCATTGAAATTGGAAACTCAAAATAGAGTCATTGTATTAAATCCCTATGCTTCGAATCGGCATCGAAGTCTGTCTGATGAAATGGTTGTCAAAATAGGAAGGGAAATGTTACAATATAAAAAGATAGAAATCTATATTGTAGGTGAAAGTTCTAAAAAAACATCTTTGACAGAAATTGCAAGAAATATAGGAGAAAAAGCGAAATATTATCCTACAAAAAGTATTTTAGATTTGGTATCTTTGATACAAAGAGCGGACTTGATTGTCAGTCCTGACACGGCGGCGGTTCATATTGCTTCCGCTTTTGATAAAAAAATTATCAGTGTGTATTTAGAGGATAATGAAGAAATTTACTATGCGAAAATGTGGGCTCCTAACTCCTCACAGGCGAAAGTCATTTATGCGAATCATGAAAATATGGATTGGTTTGCTTGGGAAGAAATGGAACGGTATTTAAGAATGATGTTAGAAAAATAGAGAGGAAAAAATGAAAAAACAAAAAATAGAAGTTCCAATATTGATGTATCACCAGTTTAAGGAAGATATGAATCATGTGGGAAACAGTATTGCAACCTATGTGACGAGAAAACAATTCGAGTGGCACTTAAGAACCTTGAAATTTTTAGGCTATGAGACGATTACTTTTCGAGATTTAGAAAAAATAGGCTTAGAAAATCGTTTTAAAAAGAGATATATTATTTTAACGGTAGACGACGGATATCAAGATAACTATGAAATTTTGTTTCCTCTTTTGAAAAAATATCAAATGAAGGCAGTGATTTATTTGGTATCGGATAGTTATAATCGGTGGGATGTGGAAGAATATGGAGTGGACAAAAATCCTATGATGAAGGAAGAACAAGTTCGGGAAATGATAGAAAGCGGCTTGGTGGAATTTGGAGGACATACTTTACATCATTGTGATTTTCATGTTGTAAATGAGGAGACCGCTAAGCGGGAAATATTAGAAAATAAAAGAGAATTGGAAGAAAAATATCGAATTTCCCTAAGTTCTTTTGCTTATCCCTATGGGCATGTCACGGAAACGGCAAAAAAAATAGTGAAAGAAGCCGGATATCGATTTGCGGTTTCCACATCGACAGGAACCGGAATTATCACAGATGATTTATATGAAATGAGAAGAACCAGTATTGACAGAACTTCCGTTTGGAGATTTTTAAAGCGAATTTCCGGAAGATATAGTGTGTATAAGGGGAAAAAATGGATGAGGCAACAAGAGAAATAAAAAGTATTAAGTATCAAAATTATATGATTTATGGTACTGAGGAATATCTGGAATTGGGAAAGGGGATTTTAAAAAATCAATATGAAATCTTAGAAGTATATAAAGACGATAGTCGAAGCTATGTAGCTAAAATAAGACTAAATGGAAAAATATATGTTTTAAAATCTCCCAGATCGGAAATAAGATTGATACAAAGAAAATGGAAAATATTTTGGAACAAAGGAGAAGCTTTAACAACACTCTATAATATTTTTTCCTTAAAGCAGCAAAAATTTGATAATATTGCTGAGGTATATCTTGCTATCATTAGAAAACATTTTTTGATACAAGAGAGTTTTCTATTGATGGAATACATAGAGGGAGAAGTTTTTAATCATTCGGAAAGGTTGGATGATTTACTGGAAATTGTCAACAAATTACATTCTTTAGGAAGGTATCATGGGGATTTAAATACTTCCAATGTAGTTTTGACAAAACAAGGATTTTATCTGATTGATACCCAAGCAAAAAAAGATCTTTTTGGAAACTTTAAAAGAGCTTATGATATTTTGATATTATCAGAAGATAAAGTAGTGACCAGAATACAATATCCTATTTTAAAAAAATATTTAGGGAGTTCTCTTGGTTTCTTTTGGCTTTTAGCTAAAACACTGAGAACGATAAAATATTCCAGATTTGTGTATCAATTTCGAAAAAGAAAGAGAAACCAAAGAAAGAAGAAGTGGAAAGAAAAGTCTTAAGTATAGGAAGACTTTTCTTTGTTTATTATAAAAATAGTTTCTGATAAGCCTGTAAAATAGCTTTGGAATCAAAACGGGAGATACTTTCCGGAATATGTCTTTCATATTCTTTTCTAAGCTCAGAATTTTCTAAGAATAATAGAAGTTGATTTTTCAGTTGTTCTATATTTCCTACAGAGAAGAGAACACCACAACTTTCATGATTTAAGATTTCTCGAGGACCTACAGGGCAATCCGAAGTAATAACCATGCGACCACAGGCAAGAGCTTCCACTAAAACCAAACCAAATCCCTCTGCACGAGAACTATGAACCAAAAGTTTAGAATGTGTCATCCAAGGATAAGGATTTTTTTGAAGTCCCAAAAATAGAATTTCTTTTTCTAAGCCTAGTTTATGAACCTTTTCTTTTAACTCTTTCTCAGCAACTCCTTCTCCAATAAGATATAATTTATCTTGTAAGCCCTCTTTTTTTGCTTTATAAAAGGCATGAAACAGAGTATCAAAATCTTTTTGACTTGTATCCAATCTGGAAACCATAAGACAGTAGCTATCTGATAACAGTCTTTTTTCATTCTCACTGAGAGAAGAAATGTCATATTGAAGAGAATTTATCTTTTCAAATAAAAAAGGATTGTAAATCCGAAATATCTTATCAGACAAAGAAGGGAACATTTCTTGTAATTCTTCTTTCATAGCATCACAGATAGCAATAATTTTAGTATATTTTCGTAGTCTTTTTTGGTAGCGTTTTTGTTTTCCTTTTTTTGTGATGGCTTGGCTAGGAGAACTATGAAAAAAAACAACTTTTTCCGGAATGGAAATTTGATGGATATATTTCATAGCTCCACCATCATAATCAATAAAAATATCAAAAGGACCATATTTTTTAATATATTCCTTTGTTTTTTGAAGAGAATTTTTTCTGGCTTTGTATAAAAAGTAAAGATACTTTAACTTGTGATATAGACTTTGCTTTTTTCTAAGCTGAGAATATTCTAATTTTTTTAGAAAATTATTATCATTTAAAAAAGAATAGGAAATATTCTTAGGAACTTCTTTTTCTAAGATATTTTTTTCCTTTTCATCATGAGTTAACAATAGAGAAATGTCCCATTCAGAAGAACTTAGTATTTGTAAAGTTTGTACAAGAACTTTTTCCAATCCTCCCATTCCTAAGCTTCCACTACGAAAAAGCATCCTTTTTTTCATATTATTTCTCTCCTTTTTCTAATTTTCATAAAAATTATATCAGGAAAGAAGAAAAAAGTACAGAGAGTGATTTTATATGATATAATTCATAATAAAGAAAGAAAAATATAATAGGAGGTAAAAAGTGAAAACAATAGATTTAAGTATTATTATTCCTATTTACAATGTAGAAAGCTATTTAAGGGAATGTTTGGAATCGATCTATGCTGTGAATCTTCTTAAAGAAGTTATTTTAGTCAATGACGGTTCTACAGATCATTCTTTGCAAATTGCAGAGGAATTTGTAGGAAAATATCCGGAAGAAACTATCTTAATTAGTCAAGAAAATAGAGGTTTATCGGCAGCGAGAAATGTAGGACTGGAAAAGGCGAAAGGAGAATATATTTATTTTATAGATAGTGATGATTTCCTTGATTCAAAAGCTTTTGAGAGTTTTTTCTATAAAATTCAAGGGACAGATTTAGATATATTACATGGGAATCTTTTTCAATATTATGAAAAGGAAAATAGATTTGAAAAAGAAGTTATCCCAGTCAAAACCGGAATTAGAACAGGAAAAGAGTTTCTTTATCAGATGTATGAGGAGAAATGTTATCGAGAAGTTGTATGGATAAATATCTATAGAAGAAAATTTTTATTGGAAGAAAAATTATATTTTGTAGAGAAACTTTGGTATGAAGATACTCTATTTTCTTTTTTTGCTTTTTGGAAAGCGAAAAAAATAGGATATGAAGAGGAGCATTTCTATTATTATAGATTTAGGGAAGGAAGTATAATGTCCAAGCCGAGAAATTGCTTAGATTATTTGTATATTTTTAATATTTTGATGGATTTTATCTTTAAAGAAAAGATTACGAGCAAAGAGATTAGTAGTCGTTTTATTTCATCAGTTCGAAGTTTTGCAAAAAGAGAGAAAATTTTTAATGATGAAATATATTGGAAATTATGGAAATTACCTAAAAAAAATATTATTTGCTTGCGGAATTTAATAGACATGTATTTTCGTAGGAAGAATTTGAAAAGGATTACACTTGAAGAAATTATAGGCGATAAAAAGTCAAGGTTTTTGGAGGATAGGGAATGAATAAAATCGACATTAGTATTGTAATTCCTATTTATAATGTAGAAACATATTTAAGAGAATGTTTAGAGTCTGTTTATGCTGTGAATCTTCTTAAAGAAGTTATTTTAGTCAATGACGGTTCTACAGATCATTCTTTGCAAATAGCAGAAGAATTTGCAAAAAAATATTCAGAGGAAACGATCTTGATCAGTCAAGAACATACAGGAGTTTCTGCATCTGAAGCTAGAAATACGGGATTAAAAGAAGCGAGAGGAGAATATGTCTATTTTATGGATAGTGATGACTTTCTTGATTCTAAAGCTTTTGAAAACTTTTTTTATAAAATCAAGGGAACAGATTTAGAGATATTACATGGAACAGGTCGTCGTTATAAAAGTGGTAAAATGTTGGATGCTATGACACAAAATGACGAAATTTTCACAACAAGTACTCCGATTTCTGGAAAAGAATTTATGTATTTAACCAATGATGCGGATTCCTATGTAGATTATGTTGTTCTATGTATCTACAAAAAAGAATATTTGAGAAAAAACAATCTATATTTTAAACCTCGAATTACCTATGAAGATATTCTTTTTTCTTATATAGCCTTTTGGAAAGCTAAAAAAATTCAGCATACAGAAGATTTCATTTATTACTATCGTCAAAGAGAAGGGAGTATTACAAGGACTTCAAGAAAATATTTAGATATTTTCTTTGTTTATGATTTTTTAGCAGATTTTATATTACAAGAGAAAATAGAACATCCTAGAATTACTATGGATATCATTTCTCAAATAAGGAGTTTATCAAAGAAAGAGAAATTTTTTAATGACATTGTTTACAAAAAGTTATGGAAATTGCCAAAAAAGAATATAAAAAGTATCCGAAATCTTATAGATCTATACATTAGGAAATATTTTTGTAAAAAAATTTCTTACGAAAGTATTAAAGGAGTAGGAAATGATCCGGATAAAAAATAATTCTTTTTATATTATGTGTGAAATAAGTTTATTTTTTTTACTCGTAAATTTATTATTAGCTTATTCTAATAATATAGGAATTTTAGTAATAGGAATTTTTTCTTTGTATATGCTAAGTTTTCTTTTTATTTTTTCTCTTGAAGAAATTTTACAAGAAAAAGATATAGGAATCCTTTACATTTTAGGAATCGTCTTTCCCTATTATTTTCAAAAACACGAATATGTTTTTGGAGAACTTATGAAAAAAAACTCAATGATTTTTAATCTTAATCTTATATACATGCTTCTTTTTTTTCTTATTGCTATTTTTTATGTCTGGAAGCAACATCGTGACTCTTGGATAAGCTATTTATCTTTAGAAAGAATAAGAAATTATAGTTTGTATTTAGTTATATTTTATCTTTTTCGAGGAAAATCAATAGAGATTCGAGATTTTTTTATAGGTGTTGCTATTCTTACTTTTTTTTATAAAAAAGAATGGAAAAAAAACTTTATTACAAAAGAAAAAAGGAATATTTTTTTCCTCATTGTCTTTTTTTTATTTTGTTGTTTGCTTAGTAATTCTTTAACAACAGACATACCTTTCCAGAGAGACCTGTTACGAGATTTTACTCGTAGTTATTTTTTATTTATAATATTGTGTTTGATTCCTATTTCCAAACAGATGTTAAATAAAATAGAATTGACAATAGGAATTTCTTCTCTTTTTCCAATACTGTTAATTTTATTAGAATGGAAAGCAAAACATTATACCTTATTAAAGGCGATGGGAAGTGAGGAATATACAAGTATATGGGCTGTAAGAGCAGTTTTAATTTCCTTAATTTTAATATTTTTATTCTTTAAAAGAAAGAAGTTTATTTTTTTTATTATGGCGGTTTTATCTGTACTTACCATGCTATTGGGGCAAGGAAGAGGACCACTTTTGAGCTTTTTAGTGTGCTTTCTTTTATTGCTATTTTACTTTTCCATACATTATAATAAAATAAAATATTTTCTTTTTGGTGTTATTTTGTCATGGATATTATTTTTTTCATTATTTTTTACGAATAATTATATTATGACCAAGTTCCGGTATGCTGTGGAAGGAAAAGATTTTTCGACAAACATAAGATTTATTATTTATAAAGATGCCATAAAACAATGGCAGTTAAAAAAAATATATGGACATGGTTTAGGGAGTTATTATAATGTAGCAGGAAATTTAAATCAAAAAGAGGTATATAAACCTTTTATTCCCCATGCCCATAATAACTTATTAGAGTTACTTCGCTCCATTGGAGTATTAGGTCTTATTTCTTATATAATGTTAAATATATATATTTTTATCTCTTTATGGAAAAAGTATAGAGATGAAAAAGAGTTTTTTCCTATATTAGCCATGATTTTAATGATAAGTTTAGAATTGTCAGGATTAACAGATTATAGCCTTATGATGACAAAAAGTCACTTGACAGTTCTTATGTTTGTTGCTTTTTCTTTATCCTGTGTAAAAAAAGAAAATTCAGCTCCTCTTTTTCTTTAAGGAAAGAGGAGCTGAATTTTTTTTAAGACAGATTCTTTCGAAAAATTGGAGGCTCTTTGGAAAGAAAGTTTTTGCAATTTTTGGTATTGTTTCTGATTTATCATTAGATTTTGGATGGCTTGGAACATACTCCTTTCATTTTTCATAGGGATGAGAATTCCACAGTTTCCATCCAGTAGAATTTCTTTTGGACCGACAGGGCAATCTGTAGCAATGACAGGAGTCCCACAAGCCATTGCTTCCACTAGAACTAAGCCGAAGCCTTCTTGAAGAGAGGAGTGTAGAAATAGTTTTGCCTGTTTCATATAGGGATAAGGATTTTGCTTTTGTCCTAAGAATTTTATTTCACTTTCTAAGGATAGAGATTTGGATAAGACTTCTAAATTTGATTGTTCTGTTCCGGTGCCCAAGATAAATAATTTTTCTTGATGTTGAGGATCTCGCTTCCAAAGTGCAAATGCTTTTATGATGGTAGCGATGTCTTTTCTTGGATCTAAACGGGAACAGCAGAGAAAAAACGAATCTTGTTCCGGAATGGTTTCTGAGCTGAGAGATTGAATTTTATCCAAATCTAAAAAATTAGGAAGTACTGCAATCTTTTCTTGAAACTCCGGAAAAATAGAGAGATATTCTTGTTTCATACTCTCACTGACCACAACAATTTTCCCAATTTTTTGATACTTAGGTTTTAAGAAATGCTCTATTGTTTTTTGAGAAGTTCCATAAATACTGGAGTGGTTCCAAGCCAATACTCTTTCATCTGTGACAGAAACAGGGAGTTTATTAGAAAAATCAATGCAATAGTCATAGTCAAGAGATTGCAAGATAGGACCTATTTTTTTCTGTCTTGCCTTTCGTTTTTTTGTCAGATACCAAGAGTATAAGATACGGTTTTTTAAGCTGTTTGCTCGATTCTTTTTATAGTAATTTAATGAGAGAAGGAGCTCCTTTTCAATGACGAAAGAAATCGGAATTTCTTTTGGAACCTGAGATAAGAAAAAATTATCCTCTCCAAAATCCATATTTACAAGTAAAGAAACTTGATAATGAGGTTGTAATACATTCAGATAATCAATGGCTATTTTTTGTTCTCCTCCCAATAAGAGAGAGTCTAGATAAAATAGTATTTTTTTCATAGGAAAATCCTTTCAATATTTTTTATATTATAATAGAAATATTATAACAACCTCTTTTCATTTATGTCAATCATTGATTTTAGCTCAAATATATTGCCATTGAATATCAAGTTGATGTATGTTATAATGAAAAAACATAAATAAATTCAATAATTAGAATTTTTGGGGATTTTTTGGAAATATAGTTTTATCATTTATTTATAATTAATAAAAATTCAGGAGGAGAGCTTAGTGAAAAACTCTACACTACGAAGTTTTATTAAAGTTATGATTGATAGTGGGATTGTAATCTTAGCAGTAATTCTTCCTTTTATTTTAAAATATGAGTTTGATTGGAGAGTAAATTTTCGACAACTTTTTGCTCCCCTATATTTACTTCTATTTTTAATAGGATATTTTATCTTACATCTTCAAAATTATAGTTGGAGATATTTCAATCAGCAAGATATTTTAGAAATTTTTATATTGAATATTTTCACAGGCATTTTATTTTTTATATTAGCAGTAATATTAGAGTTCCGATATACGAAAAGTATTCTGCCCGTTACTTTAGTATTTTCAACTTTTATGCAAATTTTGGTGAGAGTTTTTTATTCTCAATGGAATTATTACGGAGTCAGAGAAAAAGAAAACACAAGAGAAGATATTTTAGTTTATGGTGCGGGAGAAGCGGGAAGCATTCTTGCAAAAGAATTTACTCACAATAAAAATTTTCCATACAATATTGTGGGATTTATTGATGATGACCCCGCTAAAATGGGAACTTATATCTATGAGATTAAAGTTCTTGCGAATGCGGAGCACTTAGAAGAAATATTAAGAAAGAAAAATATAAAAAAAATTATTGTAGCCTTACCTTCTGTCAAAGATATCGTGTTGAAGAAAATCTTAAAAAGAATAGAAAATATTCCGGAAATAGAAGTAAAAATTTTTGGAATGGTAAGCGATATTTTGCAGAGAGACATTGAGGGGCAAATTCGAGATGTTCAAATTGAGGATTTGCTAGGAAGAAAGCAAGTGGTGATCCATGATAGAGCAATTAATTCTTTCCTTGAAGGAAAAGTCATTTTTATCACAGGAGGAGCGGGAAGCATTGGTTCAGAATTATCCAGACAGATTGCCAAATACAATCCTAGAACGTTAGTCAATATTGATATGAATGAAAATAATCTATATTTATTGGAATTGGAATTAAAACGTAAATATCCATATTTACATTTAGTGTCAGAAATGTGTTCTATTCGAGATTTTGATAAACTACAAAAATTATTTATTGAATACAAACCGAATATTTTGTTTCATGCTGCGGCTCATAAGCATGTTCCTTTGATGGAGCATAATCCGGAAGAAGCTATAAAAAATAATGTGTTTGGAACAAAAAATGTGGCAGAATGTGTGGGAAAATACGGAGTTGAAACCATGGTTTTAATTTCAACAGACAAGGCAGTCAATCCAACCAGCTTTATGGGAGCTACTAAAAGAATGTGTGAACTCATTGTACAAGAATCCGGGAAAAAATATCCATCTACTAAATATTGTGCTGTTCGTTTTGGAAATGTACTGGGAAGTAATGGTTCTGTGATTCCTATTTTTAAGCAATTGATTCGGGAAGGAAAAAATTTAATTGTGACACATAAGGATATCAATCGTTACTTTATGACAGTTTCAGAGGCAGCTCAATTAGTAATTGAGGCAGGATCTTTTGGAAAGGGTGGAGAAATTTTTATTTTGGATATGGGAGAACCTGTCAAAATTTATGATTTAGCAAAAGATATGATTAGACTCTCCGGAGCGAAAGTAGGAATTGATATTATTGGTCTTCGTCCAGGAGAAAAATTGTATGAGGAATTGCTATACGACGTGAATAAAGCAGTGAAGACAGAAAATAATAAAATATTTATTACTCAGGTGGAAGCAAATGAAATAGAGATCAGCTCCTATTATTCCAGACTGCAAAAGGTAGCTTATCAAAAAGATGTTACAGAACTGAAAGCATTGGTGAAAGAGATTGTGAAAGAATATAGAGAGTCAGTATAATTTTATGTAAAAAGGATAGAAATTATGTTTGCAAAGCGAGTGTTTGATATTGTATTTTCATTAATAGGGATTTTCGTATTTTTTCCATTGATGTTATTTTTTGCATTTTGCATTAAATTGACGTCAAGAGGACCTATTTTTTTCTTACAAAAAAGACTAACAAAAGATGAAAAAATTTTTACAATATATAAGTTTAGAAGTCTGAATGTTGATTTTGATGCACAGGCTATCGGAATTCAAATACATGCAAGTCATGACTCTATTAGTTACATTGGAAAAATCATGAGAAAAACCAAAATAGACGAACTTCCTCAATTGTTTAATATATTAAAAGGAGATATGAGTTTTATTGGTCCGAGACCGGAACTTCCAAGAAGACTTTCTTATTATTCTAAAGGAGATAGAGGGATTTTTCAAATAAGAAGCGGTGTTTCTTCTCCGGCAAGTATTTTGTTTTCAGATGAGGAAAGGTTAATGGAAAGGGTAAGAGATCCTGAAAAATTTTATGTAGAACAAATTTTGCCTTATAAAATAGAATTAAATTTATACTATATAAGAAATAGAACATTTTTCGGAGATATTTATTTAATGATGGCAACAGTGTTGAAGTTGTTTTTTAAAATTTCGGAAGAGAGAATTGTGAAAGATAAGAAATTATTGGAAAAGAAACAGGAGATTGTTCGAAAAGTAGGGAAGGAGTATTAATGTATCAACATAAAAAGGTCATTATGCTTACAGGGGGCAGTGGTTTTGTTGGAAAACATTTTATTCAAAAATATTCTGAAAAATATAATATTATTTCTGTAAATTTGAAAAATACAAATATAGGAGACTTAGATTTTCAGGAAGTGGACGCAGTTATACACTTGGCAGCATTGGTACATCAGGATAATAACATCTCCAGAGAGGAGTATTTTAAAGTTAATACAGAATTAACCGAAAAATTAGCTATTTTTGCAAAGCGGGCAAAAGTAAAACATTTTATTTTTTTCAGTACCGTGAAAGTGTATGGATACGACGGAGAGGTAAAAAATCATAGCAGAGTATTGACTGAAAATGATAAATGCCGGGTTACAGGGGATCCTTACGGAGAAAGTAAATTAGAAGCGGAAAGAAGATTACAAATTTTAGAAGATAAATTTTTTTGTGTATCCATTCTGAGACCTCCAATGATATATGGAGCCGGAGTAAAGGGGAATATGAAATTACTGGTTTCTCTTATTCAAACGTTTCCGGTATTACCTTTTTCTTATTCCCAAAATAGGAGAAGTCTTGTGTCTATTCAAAATTTATTATATTGTTTAGAACTTGTAATAGAACAAGAAAAATCGGGAATTTTTTTACCTTTAGATGAAAAAAATATTTCCATTCAAGAAATGGTAGAAGGGATAGAAAAGGCTTTGGCTCTAAAGAGAGTAAATATATCGTTTCCTCCCTTTTTGTTCCATATATTAGGGAAATTATGTCCCTCTATTATAAATAGACTATATGGCAGTTTGCAGTTTGATAATTCTGAAACTAAAAGAAAATTAGGGTATCAGGCTAAAATATCTTATGAAGAAGGAATCAAAAAAATGTTAGAAAAGGAAAAGAAATGAAGAAGGCACTGATAGTAGCTTCTACCGCTTCCATGATATTGCAATTTAATATCGATAACATAACACTTTTACAGGAATTAGGATATACGGTGGAAGTGGCATGTAATTTTGAAGAAGGAAACACTTGTTCCTTCGATCAAATAGAATATTTGAAAAAGACACTGAATAGACTTCATATCAAATTTCATCAAATTGAATTTTTACGAATCCCCTTTAAAATTCAAAATTTTAGGGCTTATCGAAGAATTAAAAATTTACTGAATAAAGAAAACTATAGTTTAGTTCATTGTCACTCTCCAATTGGAGGAGTGATTTTAAGGTTGGCGGCTAGAAAAAAGAAGATAAAAGTAATTTACACTGCTCACGGATTCCATTTTTATCGAGGAGCTTCTTGGAAAACCTGGTGGATATATTATCCGATTGAAAAAATATTATCTTATTATACCGATATCCTGATTACGTTAAATCATGAAGACTATGAGAATGCTCAATCTTTTTTTATGAAAAAGTTAATGTATATTCCAGGAATAGGAATAGATACGGAAAAGTATCAAACATCCGGAGATACAAAGGAAGAAAAAAGAAAAGAATTGACTTTCCATACGACAGACATTATACTTTGTTCTATAGGTGAATTAACAGCAAGAAAAAATCATAAAATCATTCTTCAAGCACTGTTTAAGTTAAACAATAAAAATATTCATTATATGATTATAGGTCAAGGAAGATTAAAACAAGTACTCTATGACTTAGTGAAAAAATTGAAATTGGAGAGCCAAGTGCATTTTTTAGGATATCGAACCGATATTAAAGAACTTCTTTCAATTTCAGATCTTTATGTATTTCCTTCTATACAGGAAGGATTACCTGTTGCATTGATGGAAGCAATGGCAACAGGACTACCCATTATTGCTTCTAATATTAGGGGGAATAGAGATTTGATTCAAAATGGAAGAAATGGTTTTTTAGTAGAAAACAAGATAGAGGAATATTCTTTAAAAATAGTAGAACTAATGGAAAATCCTCAGCTCAGAAAAAAAATATCTGAACAGGCAAAAAAAGATAGTGTTCAATATGATAGAAAAAGAATAGAAAGAATGATGAAGAAAGTGTATGAAAGTGAGGATTTATGAGCAGAGCCTTTCCGAAAATTTCCATAATCATGCCGGTTTGTAAATATGATGAATATTTAGAGCAAGCAATTAATAGTATACTTGCACAGACATTTCAAGAATTTGAATTTTTAATTATTGCAAACGGAATGTTAGTGGATTCTTTTCAAAAGCTTCAAAGTTTTTGTCAGAAAGATAGTAGAGTCAGATTATATCAAACTTCGATAAAACAATTACAATATAATTTAAATTATGCCTTGGATCTTGCCCAAGCGGAAATTATTGCAAGAATGGATGGAGACGATATTGCTTTTCCAACAAGATTGGAAAAACAATACTTTTATCTTTTAGAAGAGAACATTGATCTGTTAGGAAGTAACTTTGAATATATTGATGAGAAAAATTTAAAAATAGACAAGAAAAATTATATATTATTAAGAAATGCAGAAATTAGAAAGGCAATGACTATATTTTGTCCATTTTGTCACCCTACAATTATGTTTAAAAAGTCTATTATTTTAGATGCGGGAGCCTATTGCTTTGGAAATATAGCAGAAGATTGGGAGTTATACTTACGATTACGAAGGAACGCCGAAATAAAATTTGCCAATTATCCTGAAGTATTGTTACAATATAGACAACACTCGAAGCAGATGTCAAAACAAAGCAGTAAAATGGACAGTATTATAGTCTCCGGTTTATATGTACGAGAATTTGTATATACCAAAAATATAGCTTATTTAAAAGGGGCTTTGATTCATTTTTTCTTAGCAACTCCTTTTAGGAAAATATTAAAAAGGATGGAACAATGGAGAAGAAAGAAAAAAAATTAGTCTTTATTTTACCTTATTTTGGAACATTTCCTTCTTATTTTTCTCTCTTTTTAAAATCTTGTGAATATAATCCGGAAGTGGACTGGCTAATTTATACAGACAATAGAACGGGATATTCCTATCCTAAAAATGTGATCGTACGATATATCACATTGGAAGAAATTCGAGAACGAATTGAAAAATCAATAGGCTTTTCTATTTCTCTACATCGGGCATATAAGTTATGCGATTTTAGACCAATCTATGGAGATATTTTTCAAGACGATATTAAAGAATATCAGTACTGGGGGCATTGCGATTGCGATTTGATTTTTGGAGATATTAAAAAATTTGTATTCCCATTATTAGAGCAAAAATATCATAAATTGTTTTTTTTAGGGCATTGTACCCTTTATCAAAACAATATTGAAAACAATACTTTATATCGAAAAACAAAAAGATATAAGACAGTTTTCACAACATCGAATAGTTTACATTTTGATGAAGAATTTCAGGATAGCATTAATACTATTTTTTTAGCTAATAAGAGAAGAATATATTTAGAACATTTAGAGGCAAACATAGATGCGATGAAATCATATTTTTATACAGTAAAGTATGATTTTAAAAAATCAAAGTATGTTGCTCAAAAGGAAACAGAGAGTTTATTTTTATTTGACCATGGAAAAATAATAAAATATAACCAAAATTTCTCGAAAGAAATTATTTCCAAAGAATATTTGTATATTCATCTGCAAGAGAGAAATATGAAAATGGAAATAGATACAGAGGAGTATTATAAGATAATCCCTAATATGTTTCAAAGTCTGGAAGTCTCTTCCATTACAAAGGAAAATTTTAAGAGTATTCATAAAGGCAATTTTAATATGCAGTATTTTTTGATACGTTGGAAAAGATTGAAGCAAAAATTAGGAAGAATGGTGGGATTCCATAGATGAAAAAAGAATATATTTGTATCTCGGCAACTTATTATAATATTTTATTGTTTTGCTTAATAAATACTTTCTTAGAGAAAACTATTTTTTTACTTTCTCCTTCTTTAGAGCATGGACAAAAAGAAAACATTTTTTATTATTCTGACCGTAGAGGAAAAATATTCAGGGTTTTTGACATTTTTGTTAACTCCTTTCGATTTTATAGAATAACATCAACTTTTTTCAAAGATAGAGAACCTCTTCTTTTTCTTCAGGATCATATGTTACTTTCTTATATATTTCTAAAAGGGAGACAATATTCTCTGATTGAGGACGGGCTTGCTAATTATCGAGACAGTGATTCATTTTATCGGAAATATTATAAATTGCCTATTTGGATTAGAAAGATAAAGCATAAGTTAGGGCTTTTACCACACTTAGGGGTGTCAGAACAGGCGACTACTATTTATTTAAGAGCCTTGTTACCTATTCCTTCTTCCGTTCAAGCAAAAACCAAAATTATTGATATATTTGCATTATGGGAGAAGAAAACGGAACAAGAAAAACAGTGGATTCAGGATTTTTTTCAAGTGAAAGAGGAAGAACTGCATTTGTTACAGAGAAAAAAGAAAATAGTATTTACTCAACCCTTATCAGAAGATTGTATTTTATCTGAGAGAGAAAAAATAGAATTGTATAGATACGTTGTAGAAAAACATAGAGAGGAAGATATTATTATCAAAGCTCATCCTAGAGAGGTAACAGACTATCAACAATATTTTCCGAATATTTCCGTCTTAAATACTAAGGTTCCGATGGAATTGTATTTATTATTGGGAATTGAGATAGAAGAGGCGATTACTTTATTTTCAACGACAGTTTATAGTTTTTTTCATACCAATACAAAAATTACTTTTTATGGAACGGGAATTCATCCAAAAATAAAAAGAAGATTTGGGGAAGATAATTTTGGAATAGAAGTCGCGAAATGGAGTTAAAGGTGAAAGAAAATAAAATACTAAAAAATTCTATATGGATGTTGTTTGATAGAGTGTATTTCCTATTTTTACAGTTTTTTATAGGAGTAAAAATTGCGAATTATTATGGAACAACGATAAATGGAAGTTACGCGTTGGCTTCTTCTTATGCTGCTTTCATTATTTTACTATTGGAATTACCGAATATAGGAGTACTTAAAATATTTTATAGAAAAGACACTAGAACGGTGTTTACTCATTTAATATTTTCCATTGTTATTTCCTCTTTATTAGCTGTTTTTATTCTTATAAATTACGATAATACTTTATTTGCCACTTTGTTATGTTTATTGTTGATTTCTTCTTGCCTTTCTAAATTAAGTTCTGTAATTTCTTCTTATTTTGAGTATCGTTTAGAGTTATCTAAAGTTATTTTGTCCATGAATATCTTGACAACAATTTCCTATTGTGTACAATTCTATGTAATGTATCGGAATATGACAATAATAGAAGTACTGTATATTCGTATTTTAGAAAATCTCATTAAATTTATTGTAATGAGTATTCTATTTTGGAAGCAAAAATATGATCAAGTATTTCAATATAGTGCTTCTCTTTTAAAACATATTCTGAAAGATAGTATGTATCTTTGGATTACTCATATTTCTTTTGTAGCTTATACGCAATTAGATAAGGTTATGCTTGGAAATTTGTTAGGAAAAGAAGAAGTGGGGATTTATTCGATTGGAGTTTCTTTAGCCAATATGACTTTACTATTTATTCATCCCATTACAGTTTCTATCTTTCCCAAAATGTTAAGATTGTATCAAAAAAATAGAAAGGAATACATGAAAAAATATCAAAAATTTACTACAATGATCACTCAAGTGTATTTATATGGAGCTATTGTTTCCTATGTTATCTTAAGAAAAGTATTTTTCATGGTATATTCCAAAGAATATGAAAATGCCATTGCCATATATGGGATTTTAATGTTTGCGATTCTATGGAAAGCGAATGCTTCTTTTCAAACTTCTCATATTACTATCATAGGAAAAACAAAAATGAATTTTGTAAAAACTCTGATAGGATTAATGGGAAATATCTTATTAAATTGGTTTTTAATCCCCCGTTATGGAATAAACGGAGCAGCTTTTGCTACAGTTATTACAAATTTTATTACTCTATTCTTATTGGATTTTTTTATTCCGAATTATCGAGAACATGCTTGGATACAATGGAGAAGTTTTTATCAAATTCAAAAAATATTCTAAGGAGCTATACTTATGTATAAATTATTTGCACGTTTGAGGAAGGTCAAAAAACGAATTGGTACTTTGGGAATGTTGAAGAAGATCGTTATAATTCTAAGAAAGAAGATAGACACCCAAATGCAATGGAATTATAGAAAATTAGGAGTGAAATATCGGGAAGAACCTATTGAAATTTAGGCTTTTGTGAGAGCCAAAAATGAAATAAAAACGATAGAAAGTTGTTTGAATAGTATATTACCGGTAATTCAAAAAGGGGTCATTGGATACAATAAGCTGAAAGAGGAGGAAGATGATGGAACGGAAGCCTTCATTTTAGATTTCTGTAAGAAAAATCCGGGCTTTATTCCTTTTCAGTATGAACATGAAGTAATTCCGGCAAATGACATGAGATATCAGGATATCTCGGCTATTCCTGTTGAAAATAGACTGGATACTTATTATAATGCAGTTTTATCGAAACTTCCCAAAAATGTTTGGATGATGAAGATTGATTGTGATCATGTATTTGATACGGAAAAATTAGTACAGCTTCCTTATCTTATAAAAGAGGATAAGGACATGCTCTCTTTTACCAGAATGAACTTACATTATGAAAATGAACAGTTATTTTTTATTAATATCTACACAATCGCTGCTCCTGACGATTGGTTACTTTTAAAAAATACTAACTTAGTTTTCAAGTTTTCTAGTGGCTATAAAGAAAATGGAAGTTTTTTCGCTTGGGAATACTTGGAAAATGAAACAGAGGATTTATTCTTTCAAAGAAAAATTTATTATACAGACTTAATAAGCTGGCACTTTCCTTTTATGAAAATTGGAAAATGTTTAGAACGTAGATATTTTACTCCATTCAGTGATTTTGAAATTTCTCCTAAATTAAAAAAGAAATTTCATATTTCTGAGGATATGTTAGATGAAACGAGAATTTTAGAATTTTGTAAAAATTTTAAAAAGTAAGATAAGGAATAGAGGGATGATGTATGTATCAAAATAAAAGGATTTTAGCAGTAATTCCGGCAAGAGGTGGAAGTAAGGGGATTCCTAAAAAGAATATTACTATGTTGGACGGTCTTCCGCTGATTGTGTATACTTTAAAGTCAGCTCAACATTCCAAATATTTAGACAGAATAATTGTATCCACAGAAGATTTTGAAATTAAGAAAGTAGCGGAACAATATGGAGGGGAAGTTCCTTTTTTACGCCCTGTCGAATTAGCCCAAGATGATTCCAAGACAATAGATTGTATTTTACATACTATAGATACTTTAAAAAATATTCGAGAAACTTATGATTATGTAGTAATTCTACAATGTACAAGTCCTCTTAGAAAATTTTGGCATATCGATGAAGCGATTTCCAAGATAATTTCGGAAAACGGTACTTCTTTGGTTAGC
>UMKD01007468.1_pt1 | contig 21280 bp, 15 predicted proteins | sample 1966221 | NCBI WGS metagenome assembly UMKD01 (sample SAMEA4836167, study PRJEB28245) | human gut metagenome | biome: gut microbiome; material: fecal sample | place: Denmark | collected 2008
AAGAGATATAGAGAAATTTCATTCTGTAACATTTTATAACTGAATGGAGATATTTGAAGTAGAAAAAATACCAAGAGTTTTATAGAGAAAATAAAGAGGGAAAAAAGAGAATGAAAACTATCGGAAATGTTGAAATTCCACAAGAGGCTTTTGTATCTGTCTTAAAATTAAATAATTAGAAATGAGAAAAAAGGTGTTGAGGATGAAAATCCTTCAGCACCTTTTTATATTATAATAGAAGAGTCTTAGTTTTTTGCTTAGAATGTTACTTTCATTCCGGCCCAAGCTGTTGGTTGCCATCTCCAATGAGAAGCTGTTGATTCCGCCGTATCAACCCAGTTTCTATATTCTGCTCCGGCAGCTGCATAGACATTGACATATTCTGTTGCTTGATAACTTAGTTGAAGTGTTGGTAAAGCATATAAGGAATATGCTCTCTTTTCTACTTTTTTTTCTCTATTTTTTACAACTTTATGTTGGTGGAATTGATAAGGATCATATCCTCCTTCCGTATTCAAATCCAATCTCCATTTATTATTTTTATAAAGATTTAGACTGTGGAATAATTTTGCCTCCACTTCCGCATAGAATTCATGCTTTTTCGTTTTTCCTTCTCCAATTTCAAATTCTTTATTATAGGCCATATACTTTGGATGTACGTTTAATTCCAATCCGAAATTATACGGTAGACTGAAATAAGATTCCAAAAGCAATCCTATTTGGTTGCTGTAATTTGTCTTATTTTTCATAGCGTAAGTATAAGTAGGTCCTACTCTAAAATAATCTGTTTTTATAAAATTATTTTGGAATAAGTAAGAAGAAATATCAAAAGCGAGATATGCACTTCCACTCATTTTTTCACTGTTATGAAGAGTATTGTATTCCAAACGAGAGCTAGCATTTACTTTTGAGTTTCCAAGATTCCCGAAACGATAGAAATGTCGTAATCTTAATTCATCCTCATCTGCTGCCGCTTTTCCATATCGTTCATTCTCATCTACTTTGGTAGTTCTCAAAGCATGATAAACTCTTTCTCGAATTTCTAAGCTTTGTTTTTCCGTAAAATTCAATTTAGCTTCGACTTGTAATCGACCGGTATTATATCTCTTTTTTCTTGCCCATTTTGAAGTCTTTTCATCTTCTTTTTCTTCTAAAGCTTCCGCTGCTTGCATTGGAGGGATTTCAACCGTTTCTGACAGATCGTCGACATCCTCGTCATCATATACTTCTCCTTCGCCTTCTAAAAGACTGGCTGCCTGCCAGTGAGTTTCACCATCATCTTCTTCAAGGGTTGGAGGAGGAAGTAAAGGTACCAGCGGAATATGAGGCGGCTCTAAAGGTACTAAAGGAATATGCGGTGGTTCTAAAGGCACCAAAGGAATACGAGGCGGTTCTATCGGAATAGGAGGAACAGTCCTTGGACTTGCCACTTTATTTTCTGTTTTTCCATACACTCGATATTGAATATCAATACTTCCATTCGGTCTCCATTTTGCAGGAGTCTCTAAGACTCTGTCTCGATATACAATCACTTCTACCGGTTTTTCCACTACAAGAATTTCCGGTTTTTGTTCCGGAAGCACCAAAGCTTCTTTTGCCAGAGCAGAAGAAGTCAATAGAATAAATCCCCCTAACATAAATACATTTTTCTTCATTTTTCTCTCCTTCATCAATTTAATAATCTTAAAAAAATCTAACTATAAAATTACATCTGTCATTATATGATAAGTTATATAATATGTAAAGAAAAAAACACTTTCAACAAAAATATTGATATTAAATTTTGAAAATAGTAAGAGAAAGAAAGTTTTTTGGACAGTAAAAAGGAAATAAAAAAACTTTCTTTTTGAAGAAGGAGTAAGAATCGAAAGATTCTTTGGATAATATCTTGTAAAAACTATCTTTTTATGTTACCATATATATGGATAAGTATTTTTAGAAAAGAGTATTTAAAAATTTCTACATTTTTTCTTTTTTGAAAATATTTTAAGGTTGTAATTATGGGGGGCATCAATTATGTTATCAGTCGCAAAAGGAAGTTCTTCTCCTCTCACTTTGTTTCCAAGTTAACAAACATAAAGAAACAAAAAGGAGGAAAGCAAAATGAAAGAAAGACAAATTGAATTTTTTGACAGCATTGAAAAGTCAAATATCATTTATTATAAAAAAGACAGTCATCCTTTTGATGGATTGGTATTTTATCGTTATCCGACAGGGGAAGTTCGAGAAAGAATTCGTTATGAGAATGGAATCAAAAATGGCTTGTCTTTATCCTATTATCCCAATGGAATTGTTTCTCAAAGTTCTGAATATCGAGACGGACTTTTAGATGGAGATACCATATTTTACTATCAAAGCGGGAAAATGAAAGAATTTATTCATTTTTCCTTGAATGAATTTGAGGGAGAATGGGTTATTTATTACGAAAATGGAGAATTGAAAAGTAGAGCTTTTTTTGAAAAAGGACGTTTGAACGGAAGTAAAATTACCTACTATGAAAATGGAAAAGTTCGAGAAATTCTAAATTTCCAAAATAATTTATTACATGGAAAGAATATCCAATATTATCCAAGTGGAGAAATTCAATGGGTACATCACTATTCCTATGGAGAATTGATTGATGATGGAGAATTTTAAAACATAGAATTAAAATAACGTTTGGCGGAAGAAGTAGTTTGGGGATACAAGCTACTTCTCTTTACATATTGGAAAAGAAAAGGGAGTGGATGCAATGAAACAAAAATGGAGCTTCTTTCTTTGTCTTCTTTTCCTTAGTTCTTGTTCTTCTGTCAAGAAAGAAATTTCTGAAACTTCTTTGTTGCAGGAACTGAAAAGGAAAGAAACAGAAACACAAAAAATTCTAACCGAACAAAGACTTTCTTTGGAGGAGGCGATTCAAATTGCCAAGGAAAGAAATCTCGAGCTTAAAACGAAGCAATTGGAGAGGGAAATTGCCAAAATAGACAGCAAGATAGCTTTCGGAAATTTCCTTCCTCGAATTTCTGCTTTTTATACTCGAAGTTTTTGGGAAGAAGCCCTGTCGGGACAAGTAGATTTACCGGCTTCTTTGAGTCAATTTCCTTTGATTGGACCGATGTTACCGAAAGAAATTCAAGGTCGATTGTTGGATAAAAGTTATAGTGTTTATGGCCTGCAAGCCAGTATGCCTATTTTTGCTCCGGCAACTTGGTTTCTATATTCCGCCAGAAGAAAAGGAGAAGAGATTCAAAGTCTTGTTCTTACATTGACGGAAAAAATGATAAGCATTCAAGTCATTCAGCAATATTATTGGATTTTAGCCTTAGAAGCGGAAGAAATACAACTGAAAGCTTCTTTAAAAAGTGCCGAACAACTCTTACACAATATGAAAATAGCCCTAGATACACAAAGTATTTTAGAATGGCAATATCAAAAAGCTCAGGCGTATTATAAACAAAAAAAATTAGCCTTGGCACAAAATCAAAGAGATTTAAAATTGGCGAAGATGGGTTTATTATCTACTTTAAATCTTTCTCCTCTGTCTTCCGTCCGATTACAGAAAACACAAAATATAACAAAAAGAAAAGAAGACAATTATGAAGAAGTGATATATCAGGCCTTAGTTCATAACGATGCCTTAGGAATACAGGAAAAAGTGTTGGAAGTGGAAAAGGAAAAGCTTAAAATAAGTTTCAGTCGTTTTCTTCCGGTTATAGGTTTACAAGGTTTTTATGGAGAACATAGCTTATCCCTATTAAGCAGCTCTCACTATTTGTTGGGAATTTTGGGAGGAGTATTTTCTATTTTCAATGGCTTTCAAGACATTTCCGCCTATCAAAAAGCAAAAATAGAGCAACGGAAAACAATGTTAAAAAAAGAAAGTCTTATTTTACAAAGTATTGCAGAAACGACCAATGTTTATCAAAAATTACAAAGTAGTATTGAAGAAGAAGAGATTGCGGAAATAAACGAAAAGGCGGAAAGAGGAAAATTTCATCAAAAAAGCTTGGAAAGAAAAGTAGGGATGATCGATGAACTTTCTTATTTACAAGCCGTTCAATCTTATGAGGAAGCAAAAAGTTTAGCTTTGAAAGCCGAATATCAATCTGCCGTTCTTCAAGAAATATTGGATATGTTAGTTGGAAGAGGTCGTTTTGTGGAAGAAGGTGAAAACAATGACTAAAAAATGGATTTCTATTTTTCTTATTTCTTCTTTCTGTTTTCTTTCTTGTGAGAAAAAAGAGGAAGAAGAGAGAATAAGACCGGTAAAAATTCAAGAAATTGGAAGAGAAAGTTCTGAAGAAATTACTCTGGAGTACCCTGCTTCTATTCAAGCAAAACAGGAAACAGTCCTTTCCTTTCAAGTGGCAGGGAAAGTTGAGAATATTTTTGTAAATGTTGGAGATTTTGTGAAAAAAGGACAGATTTTAGCGAAATTGGAAGAACAGGACTACAACTTGAATATGGAAGCCAATCGACAAAAGTTTGAAGCCAGCAGGGCAGTTGCAGAAAATGCAAGATTGCAATTTGAACGAGTCAAAACTCTTTATCAAAACAATGCCATTGCTAAAAAAGAGTACGATACGGTACTCTCTCAATATAAGTCGGCAATCGCTGCACAAAAAGCAAATCAGGCTGCTTTCTCTCATTCTCAAAATGAATTTCAGTATGGGGTTTTGCGAGCTTCTTATGATGGATTTATTTCCAAGAAAATGGGAGAAGTTGGAAGTGTCATAGCGGCAGGAACTCCTATTTTTGTTCTTAGTTCCGAAGAAGTTTCTGAAGTTGCAATCCAAGTAGGTAGTAAAGACTTGGAAAAAATAAAATTGGGAAAGGATTTTCACTTTATCTTGGATGATGACAAAACAAAACACTATCCTCTCCATTTAAAATCCGTTTCTTCGACTCCCGATATGACAAAGCTAAGTTATCCTGTATTACTGGAATTGACAAAACAAGAAGAAAAGAATTTGTATGCGGGAATGAGCGGAACCGTTCACGTTGTGCTTCCAAAAGAAAATATGGAAGAAATACGACTTCCTATTTCCGCTATTTTTGAAGAAAACGGTTCCTTCGTTTATCTCTATGGAGCAAACAATAGAGTGGAAAAACGAGAAGTAAGCTTGGGAGAACTGCGTGGAAATGGGGAAATTCAGATTCTTTCCGGATTAAAACGAGGTGAAAAGGTTATTGTAGCGGGAGTTGCGACTATTCATGAAGGTCAGGCTGTCAAGCCGCTTCCTCCAAAAACAGATACGAATGTTGGAAATCTATTGTGAGGAGGTAAGACTATGGTAGAGTATTTTTTAAAAAATCGCATAGTAACCCTCGTGTTAACTTTGTTGATTGCATTGGGAGGAATCTTATCTTATTTTAAACTTGGGAAATTGGAAGATCCTGAGTTTAAAGTCAAAGAGGCATTGGTAGTCACTCTTTATCCCGGAGCAAATCCGCATCAGGTGGAACTGGAAGTGACAGATAAATTGGAACAAAAAATTAGAGAAATGTCTCATATTGAATACATTGACAGCATTTCGAAAGCGGGATATTCAGAAATTCGAGTCAAAATAGAAGAAGCAATTCCCTCGAAAGAAGTGGATCAATATTGGGATATTTTACGTAAAAAAGTAGCGGACAGCAAATTATCTCTTCCTGGGACAGCGATTTCTCCTATTGTGTTAGACGATTATGGAGATGTCTATGGAATGTTTTTTGCAATCAGCAGTGAAGGATACAGCAAAGAGGAATTAAATCATTACAGCAAATATATCAAAAGAGAATTGGAAGCCATTGAGGGAGTTTCCAAAGCCATACTTTACGGAAAGGCGGACTCCGTCATTGAGATAGTCATTGACAGAGCAAAAATGGCACATTTAGGTATCAACGAAAAAATGATTTATACTGCTATTTTACAGCAAAATATTCCTGTTCCCACTCAGCAGATTGAACAGGGAACACGGTATTTGCATCTTCAATTGAATACCTCTTTTCAAAGGATAGAAGATATTGAGAACTTAGTTATTTTTTCTAAGTCGAATCTATTCAAAACCTTGACAGGAGAAACAGGAAATACATTAGTTTTGAAGGATATTGCCGACATTAAAAAATCTTCTTCAAATCCTTCTAGCAATATGATGCGTTTTTGTGGTAAAATGTCTATAGGTCTGCAACTGTCTCCGGAAAACGGAACGAATGTGGTGAAGACAGGAAAAAGAATAGATGAAAAATTGAAAGAAATTTCTTCTAAATTGCCACTTGGAATCGAAGTCCATAAAATTTATTATCAACCGGAATTGGTTTCCAATGCCATTTCTCAATTTGTGTATAATCTTATTGCTTCTGTAGCTGTAGTTATCGGTGTTTTGTTGTTTACTATGGGAATGAGAAGTGGGCTCATCATTGGAAGCGGTTTGGTTCTCTCTATTTTAGGGACCTTTATTTATATGCTTTTTGTAAAAATGGATTTACAAAGGGTGTCATTGGGAGCTTTTATCATTGCCATGGGAATGTTGGTAGATAATTCCATTGTCATTGTTGACGGAAGCTTACATGCACTGGAGCATAAAATGGAGCGATATGAAGCGGTTACCTTACCGACAAAAAAGATAGCCTTACCTTTATTCGGAGCTACCTTTGTCGCCATTGCCGCTTTTTTACCGATGTATTTAATGAAGTCAAGCATTGGAGAATATATTTCAAGTTTATTTTGGGTCATTGCTATTTCTTTAGGACTCAGTTGGATTTTTTCCATGACACAAACTCCTTTGTTGTGTTACTTGTATTTAAAGGATCCGACAGAGCAGAAAATAAGTAAAAAACGAAGAAAATTTTATTGGATCTTACGAACATGGATGAATAAAATATTGCATTTTCGAAAACTTTCCCTGATGATATTGGCTGGAAGTTTTGTATTCATTCTTCTTCTCTCCTTAGGAATTTCGACTTCCTTTTTTCCAAATTCCGACAAAAAAGGCTTTGTGTTAAATATTTGGACTCCGGAGGGCAGCAGTTTGGAATATACCAATCAAGTTTCTAAAATCTTGGAACAGGAGATTGCAAAAAAGAAAGAAGTAGAAAATTATACAACCGTTGTAGGCTCCTCTCCGGCCAGATATTATGTAGCAACCATTCCGGAATTACCGACGACTTCTTTGGCACAAATCATTGTGAACGTCAATACCTTATCGGCAATTGACGATTTGGAACATTCTTTGACAGAATTCACTTGGGAACATTTACCGGAAGTACAAATTCAATTAAAACGTTATGCAAACGGAATTCCTACAAAATATCCCTTACAACTTAGGATTACGGGTTCGGATCCGAAAATACTGAGAGATTTGGCAAGAACTGTAGAAAAAAAGTTGTATGAGATTCGGGGAGCTAAAAATGTGAATGTCGATTGGAAAGAGAAAATTCTAACCATGTCTCCGAAATTGGATGAGCAAAAAGAACGAAGATACGGAGTGAGTGCTTTCGATATTGCCTCCTCTTTGAATCGTTTGGGAAATGGAAATCAAGTTGGAATGTTTCATGAGGGAGTGGAGGATTTGCCGATTGTCATTCGAGAAAAATCCGGAGGACAACAAGTCAATATCACTAATTTGGAACAGGTTCCCGTTTGGGGAATCGGAACGGAAGCCATTCCCTTTGGAGAATTGATCAAAGAAAAAACATTAGTCTGGGAAGACCCTATGATAATTCGCCATAACGGAAAAAGAGCTATTCAAGTACAAGCAGATGTTGAAACAGGAATGCAGGTGGAAAAAGTGCGATCTATTCTGGAAGAAAAAATTCAGAATATTAACCTTCCGGAGGGCTATTCTTTGGAGTGGAATGGAGAATATTACGAACAAAATAAAAATATTATGAAAGTATTATCCTATGTACCTATTCAATTTATGATTATGTTTATAGCTTGCTTGTTGCTATTTGGCAGTTTAACAGATCCTTTTATTATTTTTATTGTCTTGCCTCTTTCCTTATTGGGAATTGTTCCCGGATTGCTCATCACGGGACGTTCTTTTGGATTTATGGCAATTATCGGAATGGTAAGTCTTTCAGGAATGATGATTAAAAATTCCATTGTACTCTTGGATGAAATACGTTATCAAAAATTACATACCGACAAAACGGAATTTGATGCAGTCGTAGATGCTTCTCTCAGTAGAGTTCGAGCCGTTTCTTTGGCTGCCGGGACCACAATTTTTGGAATGTTTCCATTGATGTTTGATCCTCTATATGGAGAAATGGCAATCACGATTATTTTTGGATTGACAGCCTCCACTCTACTAACTCTTTTTGTCGTACCGTTATTATATGTCAGCATACATAAAATTTATAAAAAATAAAAAGTGAGGAACGTGAAATGATGAAAGATGTTTTTATGAAACATTGGGACAGATCCCAAAATATATCTGCAAAATGGGATGAATTAGAAGTAAAATTCGGGGAGAAAGATTTGTATCCTCTTTGGATAGCGGATATGGATTTTCCGGCTCCCAAAGAAGTCGTAGATGCCGTGGTAGAAAAGGCAAAACAAGGGATTTACGGCTATACTGCAAGACCAAGTTCCTATTATCAAGCTATTTGTGACTGGACGGAAAAAAGATTTCATTATCATTTGAATCCGAAGTTTTTTATTCATAGTCCGGGTGGGGTAACAAGTTTTACCTTAGCTCTGGATGTACTGACCGAAAAAGGAGATGCAGTTATAGTCACTCCACCGGTATATCCCGGATTTTTCAGAAGTATTTCCGGAATGGGAAGAAAATTAGTGACTTCTCCTATGTTGGAAAGTTCTACAGGAAATTTTGAAATCAATTGGGAAGATTTTGAACAAAAGATTATTCAAGAGAAGGTAAAACTTTTCATTTTCTGTAATCCTCACAATCCGATTGGAAAAGTTTACAAAAGAGACGAATTGCAAAAAATTGCAGATATTTGTTTAAGACATAAGGTTCAAATCATTGAAGATCAAATGTGGAGAGATTTGACCTTTGGAGAAGCGAAAACTCTTTCCTTTTTACAATTGGGAGAAGAAGTTCGGCAAAATACGGTAGCTTGTTTTTCTGCGACCAAAACATTTAATCTTGCCGGCTTACATGCTTCTTTTCTATATGTTTCCAAGGAAGAAACCCGTTTGGCTTTAATTGATAAAATTGAAATTTTGGACATTCATAGAAACAATGCCTTAAGTATTGTGGCAATGGAAACGGCTTTTCGTAAGGGAGAAAGCTGGCTTGACTCCGCTTTAGAATATTTGGAAGAAAATTTAAAGATAGCGGTGGAATTCATTCAGAGAGAATTGCCTCAAGTATCTGCTTATATGCCGGAAAGTACCTATACTCTTTGGGTTAATTTTTCGTATTTTTCTCTTCGAGGAGAGGAAATTACAAAGCATTTGGCAAAATATGGAAAAATTGCAACAGGAAATGGAAGTCCTTATGGAGAAGGAGGAGAAAGCTGTCAAAGAATTAATTTGGCCTGTTCTCGAGAAGTTCTTTTTAAAGCTTTGGAAGGCTTGAAAATCGCAGTGAAAGCAATGGGAGAATAGAAGAGCGTGGATGGAATTATTGTTGTGAAAAAAGAAAAAGGAATGTCCTCCTTCGATGTTATTCGTTCTTTGCGAAAAATATTACAAGAGCGAAAAATAGGACATACAGGAACTTTAGATCCTTTAGCGACAGGAGTTTTAATTTTATGTGTGGGAAAAGCAACTCGTTTGGCACAGGAAATTGAAGCGGAAGAAAAAATATATGAAGCGGAAATGGAATTCGGCTATCAAACGGATACCTATGATTTGGAAGGAAAAGTCGTTACAGAATCCCTCAAAAAGAAAGTTTCCCGGGAAGAATTTGAAAAGGTTTTGGAAAAATGGAAAGGAGATATTTTACAGGTCCCTCCCATGTATTCCGCAATTAAATTACAGGGAAAAAAATTATATGAATTGGCAAGAAAAGGCGTAGAAGTGGAAAGAGAAGCAAGAAAAGTCACTGTTTTTGAAATACATACTTTAGAGTTTCAACAAACAAAGGCAAAAATTTTAACCAAAGTTTCCAAAGGAACTTACATTCGTTCTTTAATTCATGACATTGGAAAAGATTTGGGAAGTTTTGCCACCATGACAGCCTTAAATCGGATTCAAGTAGGAGAACATACTTTGAAAAATGCCTATACAATTTCGGAAATTCATGATAAAATAAAAATCTGTGATTTTAGTTTTTGCATTCCCGTGGAAGAGTATTTTTTGTTCCCTAAAATACAACTCGAGGGAGAAAAAAATCGAAGTCTTTTCCAAAATGGGAATACTGTAATTTTTCAGGAAAAAGATGGCAAATATCGAGTATATCAGGAAGAAGTTTTTTTAGGATTGGGAAAAATTGAACATCAAAGGCTAAAAGGATATAAGTATTTTTAAAAAGAAGGAAAGTGAAGTATGAAAATTAAAAACATTGCAATTATTGCCCATGTCGATCATGGAAAAACGACTCTGGTCGATTGTTTATTGCGACAAGGAGGAGCATTTGGAAGTCATGAGTTGGAAAAAGTGGAAGAGAGAATTATGGACTCGGACGATATTGAACGAGAAAGAGGAATTACCATTTTTTCAAAAAATGCTTCGGTTCGATATAAAGACTATAAAATCAATATTGTAGATACCCCCGGCCATGCCGATTTCGGAGGAGAGGTTCAACGAATTATGAAAATGGTGGATTCCGTTCTACTGTTGGTGGATGCTTTTGAAGGACCTATGCCTCAAACGAAATATGTATTGAAAAAAGCTTTGGAACAAGGACATAGACCCATTGTTGTCGTAAATAAAATTGATAAACCGAATTCCAGACCGGAAGAAGTCCTATATATGATTTATGATTTGTTCATTGAATTGAACGCCAATGACTATCAATTGGAATTTCCGGTAATCTATGCTTCCAGTAAGGCAGGTTTTGCAAAAAAAGAACTAACAGATGAAGAAAAAGATATGCAAGCTTTGTTTGATACTATTTTGGAATTTGTGGAAGATCCCGATGGAGATAAAAATCGTCCGACCCAATTTTTGATTACCAATACCGAATATGATAATTATGTCGGAAAACTCGCTGTAGGAAGAATTCATAACGGGACCTTAAAGAGAAACCAGGAAGTCATGATTATGAAGAGAGACGGTTCTCAAATCAAAGGCAAGATTTCTGTTTTATACGGTTATGAAGGATTGCGAAGAGTGGAATTGCAAGAGGCGGAAGCGGGAGATATTGTTTGTATTGCCGGTATGGAAAATATTGAAATTGGAGAAACTCTGGCAGATGTCAATGATCCGGTTGCCTTACCGGTTATTGATATTGACGAACCGACTTTGGCAATGACCTTTATGGTAAACGATTCTCCTTTCGTTGGGAAAGACGGAAAATATGTAACCTCTCGGCATATTTGGGAGCGTTTGCAAAAAGAGGTACAAAATAATGTAAGTATGAGAGTGGAAGCCACAGATACTCCGGATGCCTTTATAGTAAAGGGAAGAGGAGAATTGCAACTTTCCATTCTATTAGAAAATATGAGAAGAGAGGGCTTTGAAGTTCAAGTATCCAAACCGAGAGTTTTAATGAAAGAAATAGATGGAGTAAAAATGGAGCCAATGGAAATGGCTCTGATTGATGTGGACGATAGTTATACCGGAGTGGTCATTGAAAAAATGGGAGTTCGTAAGGCGGAAATGATTGCCATGACTCCGGGACAAGACGGCTATACTCGTTTGGAATTCAAAGTTCCTGCAAGAGGCTTGATTGGATTTCGAAATGAATTTTTGACAGTCACCAAAGGAACCGGAATTTTAAATCATTCTTTCTTTGAATTTGAAGCCTTCAAGGGAGAAATTCCTACCAGAAATAAAGGAGTATTGATTGCGACAGAAGCAGGAGTCACGGTCCCTTATGCTTTGAATAACTTGCAAGATAGAGGAACTTTATTTTTAGATCCCGGAGTCCCTGTCTATGAGGGGATGATTGTGGGAGAACATAATCGAGAAAATGACTTGGTTGTCAATGTATGTAAGACGAAAAAATTAACCAATATGCGAGCCGCCGGAAGTGATGATGCCGTTCAATTGGCAACGCCGAGAAGATTCAGCTTGGAACAAGCTTTGGATTATATTGCAGAGGATGAATTGGTAGAGGTCACTCCTCTGAACATTCGATTGCGGAAAAAAATCCTGAAAGAGGGAGAAAGAAGAAGAAATCGAAGTGATGCATAGGACATGAGAACAGACAAATGATGTTTGAAGCTTCTTTGTCAAGGATATTGATGAAGACTGGAACATGAAATTTTCAAAAGGATTTTAGAGATTTTATAAATTAAAATCTTTAAAATCCTTTTTTATAGCTATGTAGTCAAATAGATTCTATGAAAAAACTATTAAAAATGATATAATATGAAAAGTATATTCTTATAAAATATTTTGAAAAAAGAAAAAATGTTGAGAAAGGAAAAAAGATGAAAAAGAAAAAAAGTATGCAAATCCAACTGACCGTATTAGTAGGAGGCATTTTATCTATTAGTAATATAGTTCTGATTTTTTTATTGAACTATGCATTATCTTTTATTCTAAAAGACATTGTAATTCCAATAGACGATATGACAATTGAAATATATAATCTTGACAATGTTGATAATTTTAGTGGAAAGTTGAAAGTCTATGGTTACTTGTTTGCTATTTTTAATATTATTTCAGGGACTCTATTGACTTATATTCTTTTGGGCAGATTTCTAATGCCATTAAAAAAAGTATCAGAACATATGGACAGAGTGGAGAGGCAAAATTTGAACGAATCCATAGAAATCTTATCCAATACAGAGGAAATTAACAGTTTAATCCTTTCTTTCAATCATATGATGTATAAATTGAAAAAATCTTTTGAAACACAAAAAAATCTGTCTTCCTATATAGCTCATGAATTAAAAACTCCATTGACTGTTTTACAGACTAAAATAGAAGTATTTCGTATGAAGTCTTATGATAAAAATGAAGTGGAAGAATTGTTATCTATTGTCTTAAAACAGGTTGTAAAATTGAGTAATATTATTCATAAAATTTTAGAATTGTCCCATGTGGAAAGGATGGAATTAAAAGAAAAGATTCCCTTAGATATTTTGCTGGAAGATTTAATTGTGGATTTTGAAGAAAAAGCATTTCAAGAAAATATTAAATTGGAATGCACGATAAAAGACTTTCAAGAAGAAGAAACAGGAAATAGTAAATTTAATATTATAGGAAATTATACTTTGCTATATCAAGCATTTTTTAATTTATTAGATAATGCCATTAAATATAATTATCGTGGAGGTAGAGTGGAACTTGAGCTCAAAGAAAGCTTGGAAAATATTCACATAAAAATAGCAGATACAGGAATAGGAGTGAATGATACGGAGAGAAAATCCATATTTGAACCATTTTTTAGAGGAAAGGATTTTGAAAAATTGAAAAAAGATGGGATAGGAATGGGACTTTCTTTTTCCAAAAAAGTTTTCGAACACCATAGAGCAAAAATTATGGTATCTCAAAATCACCCAAGAGGAACTTTGATGGAAATACACTTTCCCAAAACAGTAAGAGAGGAGGAAATATGAAAATATTATTAGTGGAAGACGAAAAAGAATTGTTAGAAACAATAGGGGAAGGTCTACGTTCATCAGGATATTATGTGGATTTAGCTTCCTGTGGAAAAAAAGCAATGGAATATATTGATTATGAAGAGTATGACCTATTTATTTTTGATTTAAATCTTCCGGATATATCAGGTTTTGAAATATTAAAATATTTAAATCAAAGTAAAGAAAATCCTAAAGTGCTAATATTAACGGCAAATGCAAGTCTTGAAACAAAAGTAGAAGGTTTTGATTTAGGAGCTAGTGATTACTTGACAAAACCTTTTTATTTTAAAGAATTAGAAATAAGGGTAAAAGCCTTACTTAGAAGAAATTTTCGATTGGAAAAAATAATGCTAACTTGTGGAAAGCTTCGATTTGATACCCAAAAAAGAATTCTTTATGCGAATGAAGAAGAAGTGACTTTGACAAAAAAAGAAACGGCAATCATAGAATATTTACTCTTTAATCAAGATAAAGTTGTAACAGCAGAAAATTTATTAGCTCATGCATGGGATAGTGAAGTGGATTACTTTAGTAATTCCATAAGAGTCCATTTAGCCTCTCTTAGAAAAAAAATAAAGGCAATTTTGGGCTATAATCCTATTATCAATAAAATAGGGGAAGGATATTTCTTAAAAAAATAGATAATTTCTTAATGAAAATTTAACATCCCATGTAATAAAATATATTAAAAATAAAAATACTAAAAAATAGGTGAAAAATGTTACAGATTAAAACGATACTAAAAAAAATTTTAAAAAATTCTTATTTATTTTTGCTGCTAACTCTATTAACAGGAAAAATTATACTTTTCTTGTCAGAGCTACTTACTCTATTCTATGAAGAGTTAATATTTAAATTTTTCCCGAAAACAGATTGGATGATACTTTTGGTGGAGTTATCAAGTTTTATTTTTATAACCGGACTTGTCGTCTTCTGGGGAAGAAAAATTCAAAAACTCTCATGGGAAACTTTCGGTTTTATGAGAAAAAATGCTTTGAAACATTTTTTGAAAGGATGGCTATTAGGCGGAATTGTCTTGTCTCTTTGTGTTATTTTGATGATATTCCTTGGTGCAGTGAAAATAGACGGGATTCAAATCAGTCCTCAGCTCATTTGTCGTTTTTTCTTCTTGTTCTTTGCTTGGTCCATTCAAGGAAATGCGGAAGAAGTCCTTACCCGAGGATGGCTTTTTGGCAGTATTTCTAAGAAAATAAATATTTTTATTGGAATCTTAATTTCTTCCTCTTTTTTTACTTGGATGCACTTGGAAAATGATGGAATTTCTCTGTTGTCTTTATTAGATTTATTTCTTTTTGGAATATTTGCAGTATTATACAGGATAAAAACAGAAAATATATGGGGAATTAGCGGCTTTCATGCAGCGTGGAATTGTTTTCAAGGAAATGTATTTTCATTTCCGGTGAGTGGAACCGATACCGGAAGTGCATTTATTTCTGTTACGACTCAGGGACCTTCATGGTTGTCAGGAGGAAAGTTCGGAGTGGAAGGAAGCATAGTGAGTATAGTAGTTCAACTTATTCTTATCTTTTACTTATATTATGAGATATTTATAAAAGGTAAAAAAAATATGAGGGATCAATTTGTTCCGGAAAAGTTCGAGCCAAATGAATAAGAAGAAAAATAAAAGGATTGGAGTATATAAAAATGATATATAAAGATATTTTGAACAGAAAAAAAAGGAAATTACATTATTTAAAATGCTGGGATGTATTCTTAATCACTGTTATAATGTTTTCCAGTTTTATAGTAACCTCTTTTTCTACTTTTTTTCATCTTACAGATAAAAATATGACTGAAATTCCTGAATTTACAACTGCATTGAATTGGCAGGCATTCATATTTCAAGTGATCTTGTTAGGGATAGCTTTTCTATACTTATATTTTCGAAATTTTGATTTTTCACAGTGGAAGATAACAATAAATTTAAAAGCTATCTTAATCGGGATAATTTTATTTATAGGAGTTGCATTATTATTTGATTTGTACTTTATGTTGCTTTCAGAAACTATTTTTGACAATTCCATTTTTTATGAAAGCCAAAATGAGGCTTCTTTTGTTAGCAGTTTTTCGAATATCAATGTATCTTTACTCTTCTATTCTATATTAAATGGTTTCTATGAGGAAATTTTCTTTTTAGGTGTTTGTTTGAGTGTAATACCGAAAAAAAGAATCTATTACTTTATATATTCTTTATTTATACGTTATTCTTTTCATACCTATCAGGGAAATTTGTCAGCTATTGCAATCGGTTTCCTACTTGGAAGCATTTATTATATGCTTTATACTAAGATGGAAGAAAAAAATTTGTTTCCTTTTTTTCTGGCACATGCCATTACCGATATTTTCGGAGCAGGAATCATAGGATATTTTTTATAAAGAAGTAAGAAAGAAAAAAGAACGGGAATGGAATATTAAGAAAAAAATTGAAAGATGTAGAAAAGTATGTTATCATACGAAAATGAAAAAATATATACTTTAAGGAGGAAAGACTTATGAAGAGAATACTTTTCATCGGGTATCTCGGAATTTCGAGTATTATGTATGCCGGGGAAGGAAAAATTTCTGCAGATATTCAAATGATGAACGGGAAGGGGGGAGAGTATGTTTATCATCCAAATGGAGATAAAATCAGTTATTTAGACTGGAAAATAAAAAATGTACCTATCTTGAAATTAGGCTATGATTACACTTTTAATAATTGGGAATTTTCTATTTCCGGAAAGAAAAATATTTCAAATCATTATCGAAGTGCTTATATGAAAGACTACGATTGGTTTTCCACTCCGGATACAGAAGAGAAGATCCCATATTTAAATAAAATAGCAACCGAAGAAGAAGCTAGAAAAAAGGCTAAAGAGGGAGATGTAATAGAAAAGGATAAAGAAGATGGAACTTATACTGTTTATTACGTTCCAAAAGATAAAGATAGAGGAAGCTTATCAAACTTCAGTAAAAATAAAAATTATGTAAAAAATATTATGGGAATGGATCTTTCAGTAAAATATTATTTAAAAAGAACAGAAAAGTTCAGTTTTGCTCCCTTACTGGGAATAAACTATGATAAATATGATTTTTATGCCTTATCAGGAAATCAGTTGAATTATATTCCCGGGATAGGAGCTGTTCTCTTACCAGGAGATAATCAAAAAAGTATTACTTACAGACAACGTTTCATAAATCCATATATTGGAATAAAAATAGTTTATGCTCCAAATTCAAATTGGGAGATGGCTTGGAACTTAAATGGAGGATTTTGGGGAAGAGTAAAGGCAGTCGACAGACATTTGGAAAGAGGAAGTATGGAGACTATAGAAAGATATAAAAATATGAAATATCTTTCCTCCAATTTGTTGCTAAAATATCACTGGAATGAAGCTTTATCCTTAAAAGCGGGAGTGGAAATTGTAAAACACTTTAAAAACAGAAAATCGACGGTGGTATCTACTTCCGATGAAGGAGAAGTATCAACGGAAAAGAATATTGCAGGAGTTAAAAATCAAAATATTTCGTATTCATTAGGTTTTGAATATAAATTTTAGGTATAGAAGGAGGATATTATGAAAAAAAATTTTATAATAGCAATTTTTTGTTCATTCGCTGCATTTAGTTATGCAGAAGAAAAAATGTCAGGAGTAAATTTAGGAATTACAGCTTCTCATGCAAAAGAAATATATAAGGTAAGTGCAAAAGAAAAATATTCTGTCTTACCTCTTATTTCAGTAAATTACAAAGATTTTTACATCAATCAATCCGAGCTGGGATACCAATTTCAAGTTCACGACAATTTTCTAATTTCCGGATATTTTGATTTTTTAGATGGATATCCTGTCAAAGGGAAAGAAATGCAAAAAGAATATAAAAGTATTCAAACAAGAAGAAGTCAAATTGCTGGAGGAGGAAGAATTACTTACTTTAAAGATAATTTTCAAACTTCCATCTTCGCACAAGGAGGAAAAAGAGGAAGCTCAACCGGAGCAGATCTTAGTTTAAGTTTTCCTCTTACGGAAAAATTATTTTTTACAACGGGTCTTAATTATACGATATATTCTAAAAATTTCACAAATTATTATTTTGGAGTACATAAGGAAGATCTTGGTGGAAAATTAACTAAGGTTTATTCTCCGAAGGCATCTTATTCATATGGAGCAGAAGCTTCTTTAGAATATCAAATTACAGAGCCGTTCTCTATATTTACTTCAGTATCGGCAACGAATTATTCAAAAGAAATTACAAATTCTCCTTTAGTAAAAGATAAAACCAATATCTCTACTACAATAGGGTTACAATACTCTTTTTAAAACTTTCTGATAGATAGTTTAGGACTAGAATTCATTGGAGTTTTTGCTAAGTACTATTGCTAAAAAATTTTAAAATAAAAAACCTTCTAGTCTATGTTTTTTCATTCTAACATATCTCTAGAAGGTTTTTAAATTCACACAAACTTATTTATAATTTCTTATCTCGAATTTTTTTAAAATGCGTATTGTAGTCCTGTTGTAAAAATGGAATCCGCATGTTTTCCATCTTCCCATCGAAAATCCACATTTCCATAAATACCAAAAGTAGCAGTAAAATTATGAGTCAAGCCAAATCCAAACCAAGTAGTTGCCTTTGCCTGTTTCACTCCGTCAAATTTTTCTTTCAGATTACTTCCCGTAAATCTTCCTTGGAATGCCAAGCTTCTATCCGTTGTATTAATTTGATGTTGCAAATAAGCCACAAGATGATTGTTTTCAAATTGAGTTCTTCCTCGTAATCCGAAGATAACATTTTCATTGCGGTAATTTTCTTTTTCTGCATGAATTCCCCAAGCACTGTCATCTTCTACAAATGCACCCCGTGTCAACCATTCTTGACTATAAGCTATATATGGTGTAATTACTTTTCCTTGTTTTCCCAATTCCAAATATCCTGAATAGATGTAATCTCTATGTTTAATATCTCCTTTTACTGTAGTTCCGGAAGTATCTACCAAATCCCGTTGAACCTCAGTTCGCACTCTAGCTGCTCCCAATCGTCCTGCGGTATAATAGCCGTCTTGAAGCTTATATTTTCCATATAGAGAAAGTCCATACATTTCACTGTTGGATCTTCCTGCATATCGATTAAATTTTGCCTCGGCTTGAGAGTATGACATTGCCAGTCCGACTCTAGTATTGGAAGAAAACTGCTTATCCACTCCTGCTTGTCCTCCGAAAACCTTTGTCTGTCCACTTGCGTATCCTTTTCTTTGTAACTTTCCGCTGCTTCCAATGCCGGAAGCCCAAGCTCGTAATTTAGAATCTTGAGTATTTACTGTTGCCAATCGGTTTGAAACATCTCGATTCATATTTTGTATTTGTGAAAAAGTCAGAGCTTGTGCTGAAGCATAAATTTCTCCGGACATTTTTTGTGTTGCATTTTGCAATTCTTCGGAGGATAATTCCTGCATACTATATCCCATGGCAAGTTCTGTATTGCTTGCAGTACCTTTCTCTACCTTTTCATCCAATTCTTCCAAAAATTTTTCTACTTTTTCGGCAGTTACGAGCTCAGAAGCGGTAGCTTCTCCTAAGTGTTCTAGAGCATTTTTTCGTGATAGTTTCACTACAAGATTTCCATCCTCAATTTTGGATTCCACTTGATTCATTCCCGTTGTTTTTATCATACTTTTGTTAATCACTTCATGAGCATCAATCAAAGTTTGTTTTTTGATAGCTCCTACATACCTTTTTTTAGTAATATCTACTTCTCCTGCCAAGTCCACTTTTCCGAGAACCGTCAATTTATCTCCTATATCCAATTCCGTTTTTGCACTTGCAGTTGCGATATAATCTCCGGTAATAATAGCTGTATTCCCTTTTACTTTTACTATCCCGGAATTTTCTACATTGGATTTTTTTATATAATTTCCCTGTATATTCTTCGCATCGGGAATTGCATGAAAAGGATCATAATATCCTACCAAAGCTCTGCTATGTAAAACCAATGTTCCCTCATTTTCTACTTTTATTTCGCTTCGTTGCAACTGATGAACTTCTAAAGTTCCGGCTTCCACGATAGTACTTTTTTCATAAGAGTTATTTCCTGTCAAATGTAAGCTTCCTTTTCCTTTTTTCGTCAAACCTCCATCTCCATGAATATCATTTGAAAAATAAGAAATTGTATTTTCCGGAATATCTGCAATAAATCTTTTTGCATAATCTGTCGTATTGTATCTTTCGTGATACTTCGTATTTAAAAAGGCTCCGGGACCTTTCAAAGCTCTTTTTTCATTTAAGACTCCCCAACCGTAACGACTGTCCGGTTCATGTCCTGTATAACGATAATTTTCTTCTGTTTTTTCTGTACCTGCTTGCAATTCCCATCGATCCGTTGTTGTAAACAAAGTATGCCGTACTTGATCATTGCTCATCCAAGAAAATTGTTCAGAGACCAATGCCGCCGCACGACTTACTCTTGGAGCTGCAAAAGAAGAACCGACAGTTTCATTTGTACTGTCATCTGCGGAAATAGCCCACCACATTGCTTCCGCTCCGGGATATGCTAAATGTACTTCTCGATGTTGATGAATCTTTCCATTTCTTTCCGAAGTTATAATTCCGATGGCTGAAATCCATCCTTGTTCCAGCTTCCTCTCAAACTTGGGAAGCCCTGCATTGATATAGGCTTGATGAAAAAGAATATTTCTTCCATTTTCCTTTCCTATATTTCCATTTGCCCAAACAAAAATACCTCCGTTTTGAAATGCATTAAGATACCAATCCAGCATTTCTTGTCCACTTTCAATATGTTTTGCAGATGACTCCGATATATTTGATAAAGCAGTTTTATAGTTATTTTGATTATTTTCATAAGCATTGTATGTTCCATATTGTTTGGGAATTCCAAACGATTGGTTAAATACCTTTATCTTTTGGTCTCCAAAATGTTTCCACATTTCTTCATATAGTGTCTTAGTGGGAGGCGTTATTTTTTCCGGATTATGATCTTTAACTCCGGTGGATGCTACAATCGGTTGTAACGAAGAATCTCCAATTGCTAATGATAATACTTTAATTCCATGCTCACTTTGATTTCCTTCCTTATTTGCAACCTTAATCATATTTGGATATTTTTTCTGTAGTTCTGCCTGTTTATGCTCAAAATCGGAGTCCAATACCGCAATTTTTGATTTGGAACCTGTTGCATAATTTCTTTCTTGAGGAATTGGTTCTGTGGAAAAACTTCTTGCTTTTATAACATCTTTTGTTTCTACATCCCTTATTATCGTATTTTGTCCTTCTCTTGCTATACTATTTCCATTCGGTAATTCTATATTCGGTCGTATTGTCCCCACAATGCTAGCAGGACTGCTGCTTCCACCACCACCACCTCCGCCACCGCCTCCACAAGCTGCAAACAATAAGCCTACTAAAGCGATTGCTTTCAATTTCCACGAAATATTTTTTTTCATCTATTTTCCTCCTGTAATAAGATTTTGTTTATAACATTTCCTCTATGGAATATCTATAATTTTACGTATTTTTATAGCTTTTTAAGAAATTTCTCCTGCGAAATTCTTTTGAAAATTCTCTTGAATTTCTTCATAGCTATATTTTTTTCCCAGCAAATACATCAATTTTGTAATACTGGCTTCCGTTGTCATATCTTT
>UMKD01033103.1_pt1 | contig 20980 bp, 19 predicted proteins | sample 1966221 | NCBI WGS metagenome assembly UMKD01 (sample SAMEA4836167, study PRJEB28245) | human gut metagenome | biome: gut microbiome; material: fecal sample | place: Denmark | collected 2008
CTTCAGGAAGTGTTTCCGAAAAAGTGAAGGCTTTGTCAGAAGTGAGTGTGGAAGGAAGTGAGAGATACATTACCGGTGTGGGAGAATTTGACCGGGTTTTAGGTGGAGGGTTGTTACAGGGTGAAGTCGTACTACTGACAGGAAATCCCGGAATTGGAAAATCCACTCTCTTATTGCAGGTAGCTTCTTGTTATACACAGTATGGAGAGGTTGTTTACATTTCCGGAGAAGAATCTCCGTCACAAATTAAAAACAGAAGTGATCGCTTGGGAATTCGAGAGAGCGGTCTGCTGTTATTTACCGAGACAGATATTTTATTGATTTATGAATATTTGGTTAAAACGAAACCGAAAGTGGTCATCATTGATTCGATACAAACCATTTACAACTCCGCAGTGGATTCCATTTCGGGAACCCCGACACAAATTCGGGAATGTACTTTAAAAATTATAGAATTGGCGAAAAGCTATGGAATTTCTTTTTTTGTCGTAGGACATATTACAAAAGACGGAAAGGTGGCAGGACCTAAAATTTTAGAGCATATGGTCGATGCCGTGTTTAATTTTGAAGGAGAAGAGGGCTTATATTATCGAATTTTGAGGAGTACCAAAAATCGTTTCGGTTCCACAAATGAGTTGGCCGTTTTCAGTATGGAAGAAGACGGAATGAAGGAAATTAAAAATTCTTCTGAATATTTTTTGAGTGAAAGAGAAGAAAAAAATATAGGGAGCATGGTCGTTCCTATCCTGGAGGGAAGCAAAGTTTTTTTATTGGAACTGCAATCTCTGTTGACAGATGTGAGTGTGGGAATTCCGAAAAGAGTGGTGCAGGGATATGATAGAAACAGACTTCAGATTTTAATTGCCATTGCGGAGAGAAAGCTCTATCTTCCTTTGGGGATGAAAGACGTTTTCATCAATGTTCCCGGAGGGTTAAACATATCCGATCCTGCGGCGGATTTGGGTCTTTTGATTTCCATGCTGTCGGCCTTTCATGCTGTGGAAATTAGTCAAAAAATTGCAGCCATTGGAGAGCTGGGACTTCGTGGGGAAATTCGAAAAGTCTTTTTCATCGAAAAAAGACTGAGAGAACTTGAGAAATTAGGATTTAAAGGAGTCTATGTTCCGGAGGCAAATCGAAAGGAATTGGAGAAGAAAGAATATCAATTAAAGATTATTTATTTAAAAAATCTGGAAGAACTTCTGGAAAGAATTAAGGAGGGAAGATGATTCGACATAATTTGGTGGAGATTTTTGAAAAAATAGCTCCGGGAACACCATTGAGGGAAGGTATTTTTAATATTTTAGATGGACATTTAGGAGCTCTTCTTATCCTTGGTTATGATGAGGAAGTGGAAAAGGTATTGGATGGAGGATTTTTTATTGATTGTGACTATACACCGGAGAGATTGTTTGAGTTGGCAAAAATGGACGGAGCTATTGTTTTGGATAAAAATTGTGAAAAAATTATTTATGCGAATGTTCATATACAAGCGGATGCAAAATACCCTACTTCAGAAAGCGGAACCAGACATAGAACAGCCCATAGAGCTTCTCAACAATTAGGAAAATTGGTGGTGGCTGTTTCCGAGCGAAAGGCAGTTGTCACGGTATATCAGGGAAAAGAAAAATATCGTTTGCAAAATTTGTCTGTTTTAATGGAAGAAGCGACACAGGCTCTTAAAATTTTGGAAAGATATCGGTATGTGTTGGATAAAGCCCTTGTCAATTTGACTTTATTGGAATTGGATGATTTGGTAACCGTTTTTGATGTCATTACGATGGCACAACGTTTTGAAATGATTTCCAGAATTGAAAACGAATTGATAGGCTATGTCAGAGAACTTGGAAAAGAAGCTCATTTAATCAATTCCCAATTGAAAGAGTTGACTCAGGATATTGAAGTGGAATACTTGGAATTTTTGAAAGATTATCTCAAGGAAGAAACGAAAATAGAAAGTATTCAAAAGAGAGTTCATCAATTGACGGATCAGGAATTGTTGGAAGCGGAAATATTGGCAGATGTTTTCGGATACGGAAAAACCTACAGTGTTTTGGACAATAAGGTTTCTTCCCGTGGATATCGAATTTTAGGAAAGATTAGCAAGTTGACGAAAAAAGATATAGAAAAAATGGTCACTACTTATGGAAATATTGCTGAAATTCAAGAAGCGGAGGACGAGGATCTGTTAGAAATTAAGTTGAGTAAGTTTAAAATTCGAGCGATGAGAACGGGGATACAAAGACTTAAATTTACAGTGGAATTGACGAAATAATCCTTGACTTGACAGGAATAGAAAATGCCTCTATAATATGAGTATCAAACTATTAGGAGGTTAAATATATGAAAAAAATGATAGTATTATTCTCTTTTCTATTGGCAGCGACAGGATATGCTTCCACCTATCGAGACGGAATTTATCGAGGCTACTATATTTCAGGACAAGAAACGCAAATTGAAGTGCAGTTCACTTTAAAAAATGATGTGATGACGGAAGCAAAGTATAGAACTTTGCGTTATAAAGACCATGATTGGCTGAAAGAAGAGGAATATGTTGCCAAGAATAAGGGGTATATGGGTGCTTTGAATTATATGGTAGGAAAAAAAGTCAATCAAGCCGTTTTGGATAAATTATATACTCCGGAGGGAATCGAAACAGCAGGAGCAACAGTTCGTGGAGGAAAATTGAGACATGCGGTTCAATTGGCTCTGATGGCGGGACCGATTAAACTTACAAAGTAGAAATAAAAAAAGAAAAAACTCGGAGAAAAAAGACCGAGTTTTTCTTTTACAGGAATTTAATCCTAACAAATAATTCTTGATAATAGAAAGAAAGATATGCTATAATAGAATATCGTAGAGTTTTGAAGCAAGTTAGGGGGAAATCCAATTGAAAAAGGCAACAGTCATTACCTATGGATGCCAAATGAACGTAAATGAGAGTGCTAAGATGAAGAAAATTTTTGAGAATCTTGGCTATGAGATAACGGAAAATATCCGAGAAAGCGATGCTATTTTTTTAAACACCTGTACCGTTCGAGAGGGAGCGGCAACACAAATTTATGGGAAACTTGGGGAACTGATGCAAATAAAAGCAAAACGAGGAAGTATTATAGGAGTAACCGGTTGCTTTGCTCAGGAACAAGGAAAGGAACTTTTAAAAAAATTTCCCGTGATTGATATTGTCATGGGAAACCAAAATATTGGAAGATTGCCTCAGGCGATTGAAAATATTGAAAATCAAACGGAAAAACATGTGGTGTTTACAGATCACGAAGATGATTTACCGCCAAGATTGGATGCGGATTTCGGTTCTGATCAAACAGCCTCTATTGCCATCAGCTATGGTTGCAATAATTTCTGTACTTTTTGTATTGTACCCTATGTGAGAGGGCGAGAACGTTCGGTTCCTTTGGAAGAGATTGTTCGAGATGTGGAGCAGTATGTAAAAAAGGGAGCAAAAGAAATTATGCTGCTGGGACAGAATGTCAATTCCTATGGACATGATTTCAAAAATGGAGATACTTTTGCAAGATTGTTGACAGAAATTTGTAAAGTGGACGGAGATTTCATTGTTCGTTTTGTATCCCCTCATCCTAGAGATTTTACGGACGATGTTATTGACGTGATTGCCAAGGAAGAGAAAATTGCAAAATGTTTGCATCTTCCTTTACAATCGGGGTCAAGTCAAATCTTAAAAAGAATGAATCGTGGTTATACGAAAGAACAATATCTGTCCTTAGCCCATAAAATTCAAAACAGGATTCCGGGAGTAGCATTGACAACGGATATTATTGTAGGGTTTCCGGGAGAAACGGAGCAGGATTTCTTGGACACTTTGGAAGTGGTTAGAGAAATCAACTATGACAATGCTTTCATGTTTATGTATTCCATTCGACAGGGAACAAGAGCGGCTACCATGCAGGAACAAGTACCGGAAGATACCAAAAAAGAAAGGTTGCAAAAGTTAATGGACGTGCAAGCCCGATGTTCTTATAAAGAGAGTCAAAAATATCAAGGAAAGGTAGTACGAGTTTTAGTAGAGGGAGAAAGTAAGAAGAACAAGCAAGTATTATCCGGAAGAACTTCCACGAATAAAATTGTACTTTTCCAAGCACCGATTTCTTTAAAAGGAAGTTTTGTGGATGTCGAAATTTATGAATGCAAAACATGGACTTTATATGGAAAATTAGTGTAAGAGAAGGAGTGAATTTATGGAAATATTGGAATCTTTTTTGATCAATGAATTGTATGATGTTGCAAAACAATTGGGGGTGCCTTGTAAAAAAGGCTTAAAAAAAGGAGAGATTAAAGTATTATTAGAAAAATATTTTGATGAAAATCCAAATCATACAATGGCTTCGGGATATTTAGAAGTCTTGTCGGATGGTTACGGTTTTTTGCGAAACACTTCCGTAGAAAAAGATATTTATATTTCTGCTTCACAAATTCGAAAATTTAAACTCCGAACCGGAGATGTTGTTATGGGAGAAGTGAGGAGACCGACAGGAGAAGAAAAAAATTTTGCAGTGACAAAAGTGTTACGAGTTAATAACGGAAATTTAGCTGCAGCGGAATCCAGAATTCCTTTTGAAGAATTAACTCCTGCCTATCCTACCGAACAGTTTCATTTAGAAACAGGAAAAGAGAGTATTTCCGGGAGAATGATTGATGTGATTGCTCCGATTGGAAAAGGACAGAGAGCTCTTATTGTGGCGCCTCCAAAAGCCGGAAAAACAATGCTCATCAGCAGTATTGCCAACGCTTTAATTCAAAATTACCCAAAGACGGAAGTCTGGATTTTATTGATTGACGAAAGACCGGAAGAAGTAACGGATATTAAAGAAAATGTAACGGGAGCCGAAGTCTATGCTTCCACCTTTGATGAGGATCCTAGAAATCATATCAAAGTAACGGAGAGCATTCTGGAAAAGGCAAAACGAAAAGTGGAAGACGGAGAAGATATTGTGATTTTAATGGACTCTCTGACGAGATTGGCACGAGCTTACAATATTATCATTCCTTCCAGTGGAAAGTTGATTTCGGGAGGAATTGATCCGACTGCCTTGTACTATCCTAAGAATTTTTTTGGAACGGCAAGAAATATTCGAGGAGGAGGGAGTTTAACCATCATTGCGACTGTATTGATTGATACAGGAAGTAAAATGGACGATGTTATCTATGAAGAATTTAAATCGACAGGAAACTGTGAGATACACTTGGATAGACATCTGTCAGAACTTCGTATTTTCCCGGCGATTGATATTCAAAAATCGGGAACCAGAAAAGAAGAATTATTGATTGGAAAAAAGAAACTGGATAAAGTTTGGAAAATAAGACGAATGCTTTCAAAAATGGATAGAGCGACGGCCGCACAAACTTTAATTCGCGGCATGAGAAAAACGGACAATAATGAAAGCTTACTTTCGCTATTCATAAAGGAAGGAGAACACTAGCGTATGAAACAACGGGGAAGCATAGTCATTCTGAGTGTGATTATTTTATTTCTTTTCATTCGCTTACAGGAAGAATCTCAAAAGGAAATTGTGAATTTGGAAGGATTTACAGAATATTATGAGACGTCGGTAGCGGACAACGGAGGATTTGAGCTTATTGAAAGTTTTTATAACTTTGAAAGGGTGTACCATTTTCCGAATCATTATATAGAAGCCCCGAAAAAAGAGGAAGAAGAAAAGAAAGAGCAAAACAAGTATCCCACAAAATCTACCTATATTGTAAAAAAAGGAGATACCCCATCTAAAATTGCAGCGAAATTCGGGATGAGTTTGAACAGTTTTCGAGCCAACAATCCTAATATGGATAAAAATTTAAAAGTGGGAAGTAGTGTGAATATTGTTTCGGAAGACGGAGTATTCTACAAGTTACAAAAAGGGGATTCACTGAGTCGGATTGCTGTCAAATATAAAGTAAAGGCAGCAGATATTGTCAAGTATAATAATATCAGCCCGAAAAAAATGAAAGTTGGACAGGAAATTTTCTTAAAAAGTCCTGATTATAAAGCTTTTTTAGAAAAGGAAAAACCGAAGTTAACGAAAAAAGAAATTGATAAAAAATTAAAGGAAAAACAGGAAAAAGAAGATCAAAAAATTTATGCAAAGAATAAGAAAACAGGACAAAGCATTAAAAAGAAGCAAGAGGAACCGGAGAAAGAGGAAGGAAAAAAAGAGGATTCTGATACTGGAGGAACAGCTTCTTCTGGAGGATTCTCTATGCCGGTTCGGTATGCGGGAGTTTCGAGTCCTTACGGTTCCCGATTTCATCCTGTTTTAAAACGATATATTTTTCATTCCGGAGTCGATTTGGTAGCGAAGTATGTACCATTGAGAGCGGCAAGAGCCGGAGTGGTGAGTTTTGCCGGAAATATGAGCGGATATGGAAAAATTATCATTATCAAGCATGATAATGGCTTTGAAACAAGATATGCTCATTTAAGTCAAATTTCTACTCGAGTGGGAGAGCATGTGGAACGTGGAGAATTGATTGGAAAAACGGGAAATACCGGAAGAACAACGGGACCACACTTACATTTTGAAATACGACGCTCCGGAAAAACACTCAATCCGATGAAATACTTATAAATTTTGAAATATGGTTAAGAAAGAATGGTGTTAAAAACATGGGAAAAGAGAGTCGAGAAATACAAATCGGGATGTTAAGATTGGGAAAAGGAAATCCCGTTGTGATTCAATCGATGATTAACACGGAAACTGCGGATGTAGAAGCGAGTGTCAGGCAAATTTTGGATTTGGAAGAAGCCGGCTGTGAATTGGTTCGTATGACGATCAATACAAAAGAGGCGGCTATGGCAATTCCCGCGATTAAAAAGAGAGTTCATATTCCTCTGGTAGCGGATATTCATTTTGATTATCGACTTGCCTTATTGGCGATAGAACAGGGAATTGACAAATTACGGATTAATCCCGGAAATATCGGTTCTGAAGAAAAAATTCGTTTGGTTGCGGAAGCGGCAAAAAGGAAGAGAATTCCGATTCGTATTGGAGTCAATGCAGGTTCTTTGGAAAAACATATCTTGGAAAAATATGGAGCGGTAACGGCAGATGCTATGGTCGAAAGCGCTATGTATCATGTAAAACTGTTGGAACAATTTGCCTTTTATGATATTGTTATTTCGCTGAAGGCGAGTAATGTTTCTATGATGGTAGAGGCCTATCGAAAAATTCAGGCACTTGTGAACTATCCTCTGCATTTAGGTGTTACGGAAGCAGGAACGGCTTTTCAGGGAAGTATTAAATCCGCCATTGGAATCGGAGCTCTGTTGCTAGACGGTATTGGGGATACCATACGAGTTTCTTTGACGGAAGATCCTGTGGAAGAAATCAAAGTAGCGAAAGAAATTTTAAAAGTATTGGGGCTTCGTAAGGAAGGGGTAGAAATTGTGTCCTGTCCTACCTGCGGGAGAACGGAAATTGATTTAATTTCTTTGGCGAAAACAGTGGAAGAGGAATTTGCAAAAGAAAAAAGAAATATAAAAATTGCTGTTATGGGTTGTGTTGTGAACGGCCCCGGAGAAGCGAAAGAAGCTGATTATGGAGTTGCAGGCGGCAAAGGAGTCGGAATTTTGTTTCAAAAGGGACAAATTGTAAAAAAAGTGCAAGAAAAAGACATCTTGCAAGAATTAAAAAACATGATTGTAGAAGATTTGAAAAGAAAAAGTTAAACTTTTTTGTTTGTGATATCGTCTAAGAAAGTGTATAAAAACAGGTGAGGTATGACATGGACTTTGATGAAATCTTTGAACAATATTTTGATAAAGTATATTATAAAGTATTAGGGATTGTAAAAAATTCAGATGATGCGGAAGACATTTCTCAGGAAGTTTTCATCAGTGTCTATAAAAATTTGAAAAAATTCAAGGGAGAAAGCAGTATTTATACTTGGATTTATCGAATTGCAATTAACAAGACCTATGATTTTTTAAAAAAGAATAAGACAATGCTGGAAATTAATGAAGAAATTTTATCCTTGGAATACAATGTGGATATGGACAGAAATATGATTCTGGCAGAAAAGTTGAAAAAAATTTCCATGCAGGAGAGGGAATTTGTCATTTTAAAAGATTTATATGGCTATAAGTTAAAAGAAATTGCTGAAATGAAAGATATGAACTTATCAACGGTAAAATCAATTTATTATAAGGCGATAAGAGATATGGGAGGAAACGAATGATGACATCACCGAAAGAAAGAGTAAGAGCCAATATATATAAAGAACTGTTGGAACAGGAGAAGAGAAGAAATAAAAAACTTTCCATTGTTTCTGTCAGTGTTTTTCTTTTTGGAATATTTGCAAGCTCAGGGTATAATGCTTTATATCAAACAAGTACAGGAGGACAAAGCTCAGGCTATGTCATGGGAGCCGAAAAACAAGTCAAAGAATTTGAAAAAGATAGTTTTATCTTGGACTCCATCTATAACACAGGAATATTGCATGAAAAAACAGTGACACTCAATCCGGATGAGTTATTTGGATTAGATACACAAATTTAATGGAGGATATAGGAATGAAAAAATTGTGGGTATATATGATATTTGTTCTGTCTTCTTTAACACTTCTGGGAGAATCCGAATTTGGAATTATTCAAGACAGTGAATTACGACGAGTTGGTGTGAGTGAAGCGAATTTACGACAGGCAAAGGCTGTGATTAATCAGGCGGAAACAACGTATAAAATGCTTGTATTGGAAAGAAGAGAGATTGAATTAAAAATTAACAAATTGATGATGGAAAATCCTGCCAAAAACTTATCAACCTTGGATACTCTTTTTGATCGGATCGGTGTGATTGAAGCTAAGATATTAAAAGACAAAGTGAGAAGTCAAATTGAAATGCAAAAATACATCAGTCAGGAGCAATATTTACAAGCGAGAGAACTTTCCATTCAACGTTTAAATCGACGTAAATAAAATCGGAGAAAATTCCAGAAAGCACTTGCAAAAAATTGAAAAATATGATATTATCTATTCTGATATTGAGAATGATAAGATTAGGAAGGTGAACAGAATGAAAAAAGGATTACATCCTGAATATAACATTGTTGTGTTTGAAGATATGGCAGGGAATCAATTCTTAACAAGATCCACAAAAATGCCAAAAGAAACAACTATGTATGAAGGAAAAGAATATCCGGTAATCAAAATTGCCGTAAGTTCAGCATCTCATCCATTCTATACAGGAGAGATGAGATTCGTAGATACTGCTGGAAGAGTTGACAAATTTAACAAACGATACAACTTGGGAAAATAGTATAAAAACAGGATGTTTATCCTGTTTTTTTATAAAAAAATTTAAGGAGGCTATCATGGCGGTTATTGAGGTCAATCATCCTTTAATTCAACATAAGTTGACAATTTTGAGAAACAAGGATACGGATACCAAATCATTTCGAGAAAATTTAAATGAAATTGCAAAGTTAATGACTTATGAAGCAACAAAAAATCTGAAAGTAATGGAAGAGGAAGTGGAAACTCCACTTATGAAAACGATAGGATATACGTTAGCGGATAAGGTTGCCATTGTCCCTATTTTAAGAGCAGGTTTGGGAATGGTAGAGGGAATACAAGCTTTGATTCCTACTGCCAAAGTGGGACATATCGGAGTTTACAGAAATGAGGAAACCTTAGAGCCGGTTTATTATTACTGTAAGTTACCTACAGATATTGACAAGAGAAAAGTGATTTTAGTGGATCCTATGTTGGCAACGGGGGGGTCTGCAGTCTATGCCATTGACTATTTAAAATCACAAAATGTAAAAGAAATTGTCTTTATGTGTTTGGTTGCAGCTCCAAGCGGAATTGAGAAGTTGTTAAATAAACATCCTGAGGTTGCAATTTATACAGCAAAAATTGATCAAGGATTAACAGAAAACGGATATATTTATCCGGGATTGGGAGATTGTGGAGATCGAATTTTCGGAACGAAATAACATTCAAATAGAAAAGAGAGAAGATATTGGAAAAGATATCTTCTTTTTTTTGTTTTGTTAAATTTGTTGACAAAAAAAGTAAAATAATATACAATAATTTTAGCGAAAAAATGTATATTTTAAACACGAATGAAGGAGGAAAGGAAATGAAGAAGGTATTGAAAATTGATGGCATGGGTTGTGAACATTGTGTGAAGGCTGTGACAGGAGCTTTGTCTTCTTTAGAAGGTGTTTCTTTAGTCGAAGTAAAAATAGGAGAGGCAACTGTTGAAGTGGCGGATCATTATGATATGAAAAAAATCCAAGATGCTTTGGACGATGCCGGATATGATTTGTTATGAAAAAAGATGTGTTAGAAATTTCAGGGATTACCTGTCAAGCCTGTGTTGCAAAAATTGAAAGGAAAGTTTCCAGAATGGATGGAGTGGAACGGGCGAATGTAAATTTATCGACCGGAATCGGAAGCTTTTTTTACGATGCCGATAAGGTAAAATTGGAAGAGATCATTGCAACAATTGAGAAATTAGGTTATGGAGGAAACATCCCTAAAAAAGAAGATAGAGAGAGCAAGAAAAAAGAAAAAGAAGAAAAGCGAAGGAAAGAAAAAAGGGAATTTCAAAGCATTTTCTTTTTTTCCTGTATTGTCTTTTATATTTCTATGGGAAGTATGTTGGGATTCCCTCTTCCTTCTTTATTTTCTATGGAAGAAAATCCTCTGTTTTTTGCTTCCATACAGTTGGTATTCAGTCTTCCCGTTTTATACTTCGGAAGACATTTTTATCAAAAGGGATTGAAACAACTTCTGTTACGAGCCCCTAATATGGACTCTTTGATAGCGGTGGGAACAGGTGCGGCTTTTCTTTATAGCCTCTATGGTTTGTACCAAATTATGCAAGGGGAAGTACACTATGCTCACCATTTATATTTTGAGTCCTCCGTCATGATTTTGGCTTTTATTTCTTTAGGGAAATATTTGGAAGAAAGAAGCAAGGGAAAAACTTCGGAAGCCATTCAAAAATTGATGGACATGCAGGTCCCCGTGGCTCATAAAATTGTGGGAGAACAAATTCTTTCTCTCCCTTTGGAAGAGATTGAACTCCAAGATATTCTTTTGGTAAAAGCGGGGGAAAAAATTCCCTTAGACGGAGTGATTATTGAGGGAGAATCCACGATTAATGAATCCATGTTGACCGGAGAAAGTATTCCGGTGTCTAAAAAAGTGGGAGACAGTGTGTACGGAGCGACAGTCAATGGCGAAGCGAACTTAAAAATTCGAGTGGAAGCTGTCGGAGAGGATACCGTCATTGCAAAAATTATTCATTTGGTGGAGGATGCACAGGGTACGAAAGCACCGATTGCGAAACTGGCAGATGAAATTTCCCTGTATTTTGTTCCTGTTGTGATGGCAATTGCCTGTCTTGCTTTTCTATTCTGGTATTTTGTATTTGGAAAAGATTTAGTTTTCTCCCTTACAATTTTTGTTTCGATTATGGTCATTGCCTGTCCCTGTTCTTTAGGACTTGCGACTCCGACCGCCATTATGGTGGGAACGGGGCGAGGAGCGGAATTGGGAATTTTGATTAAGTCCGGAGAGGCTTTACAAAAGGCACAAAAGATGACTGCCGTTGTATTTGATAAAACGGGAACCCTAACGGAGGGAAAACCTGAATTGGAAGAAATGATACCTTATGTTTCAAACAAAACGGATTGTCTAAAGATTGCAGCTTCTTTGGAACAATATTCAGAACATCCTTTAGGAAAAGCAATTTTGGAGGCGGCAGCAAGAAAAGATCTTTTACTCATGGAAATGGAAGAGATACAAATTTTAGTAGGGAGAGGAATTTCCGGAAAAAAAGATGGAAAACATTATTTTATGGGAAGTTCAAAAGGTGTCTTGGAATTTGGAGCCAATCTGGAAGGAGTGAGAGATCCTTTTCCTTACGAAGCTCAAGGAAAGACGGTTCTCTATTTAGCGGAAGATTCAAAAACAATCGCTTCTTTTGTGGTAGCCGATCAAATTAAGGAAGAGAGTAAGGAAGTATTGGAACAATTGAAGGAAAAAGGCTTTTATTTAGCTATGATTACAGGAGATAAAAAAGAAACGGCGGAAAGTATTGCAAAAAAATTGAACATAGATGTTGTATTTGCCGAAGTCAGTCCTGAGGATAAGTATTTAAAAGTAAAAGAACTGCAAGCACAAGGGAAAAAAGTAATTATGGTAGGGGACGGAATCAACGATTCTCCCGCCTTAATGCAGGCGGATTTAGGGATTGCTATGGGAGGAGGAACCGATATTGCCATGGAAAGTGCAGATATTGTCTTGATGAAGAAAAGTCTTTCCGGCATTGTGGATGCTTTGGATTTAAGTCAAGCAACTATGAAGAATATCAAACAGAATTTATTTTGGGCTTTTCTGTACAATAGTTTAGGAATTCCTTTGGCAGCCGGAGTTTTATATCCTTTTACAGGACATTTATTAAATCCTATGATTGCCGGTTTTGCCATGGCAATGAGTTCTGTTTCTGTCGTAAGCAATGCTCTACGACTTCGATATTTTAAGAGAGAACCATCGGGAAAATAGAAAATATATTTCATGGATGCTTTGTTTTCCAAAAGTTTTTTTGTGAAAATAAAGCGAATATAGGGAAAAAAGTTGACATTTTTCTTGATAGGCTATATACTTGATATAGGGTGAAATGTTTGCAAAGCTAACATATATTAGGGAGATGATACAATGAAACAAAACAACGAAAAAAAAGGTATTTTTAAAAAATTTACCTCAGCTTCGGTTGCACTAATGCAAAGATGGTTGCCGGATCCTTTTATTTTCTGTGCAATTTTAACGTTCTTTGTGTTTATCGCATCATTATTATTTACAAAGGCATCTGTTTTTGATGTCATCGGGTACTGGTCCGGAGGATTCTGGTCTTTGCTTTCTTTTTCTATGCAAATGGCATTGGTGTTGGTAACAGGACACACCATGGCAAGTTCGCCGGTTTTTAAAAATTTATTGGAAAAAATGGCATCTAAATTAAAGACACCAAGACAAGCAATTGTTGTAGTTACTTTGGTCTCAACCATAGCTTGTATTTTAAACTGGGGATTTGGACTTGTTATTGGAGCTATTTTTGCAAAAGAAATTGCAAAAAAATTAAAAGGTGTTGATTATCGTTTGTTGATCGCTTCCGCTTATACCGGATTCTTGGTGTGGCATGGAGGTTTATCCGGTTCCATTCCACTTCAATTGGCAACCGGTGGAGAAGTCTTAAAGCAACAAACCTTGGGAGTGGTTTCAGAAGCGATTCCCACCAGTCAAACTTTATTTTCTCCAATGAATTTATACATTTTAATCGGACTTTTGATTTTATTGCCTCTCATCAATGCGGCAATGTATCCGAGTCCGGAAGAAGTGGTAACTATCAATCCGGATTTATTGAAAGAAATAGAACCGGTAACAATAGATACTAAGACAATGACTCCGGCAGAAAAAATTGAAAATGGAAAATTTGTTTCTTATGCTTTAGGAGTCATGGGATATGTATATATTATTAAATATTTAATGGAAAATGGCTTTGCCTTGAATTTGAATATTGTAAACTTTATTTTCTTGTTTACCGGAATTATTTTCCACGGAACACCAAGACGATATTTGAATGCTTTGGCAGAAGCCGTAAAAGGTGCAGCAGGAATCTTACTTCAATTTCCGTTCTATGCAGGTATCATGGGAATTATGGTGGGAATGGACATCGATGGAAACTCTTTAGCAGGTTTGATGTCCAATTTCTTTGTCAATATTTCTACTCCAAGAACATTTCCATTGTTTACTTTCTTAAGTGCGGGAATTGTAAATTTCTTTGTTCCTTCCGGGGGAGGACAATGGGTAGTACAAGCTCCGATTGTAATGCCGGCGGGACAAATGATAGGAGTTTCTGCAGCAAAATCAGCATTAGCGATTACTTGGGGAGATGCATGGACAAATATGGCACAACCGTTTTGGGCATTACCGGCATTGGGAATTGCAGGACTGGGAGCAAAAGATATTATGGGATATTGTCTGATCGTAACCATTGTTTCAGGATTGTTTATTTGTTCAGGTTTCCTATTATTTTAATATAGACAACTTTAGGAGGGTGTGAAAATGAAAAAAATAGTTTCTATGGAAGAAGCCATCTCTCATGTGAAAGATGGTATGACAGTTCATATTGGAGGATTCCTTGCAGTAGGAACTCCGGAAAATATCATTACTGCCTTGATAGAAAAGGGAGTGAAAGACTTAACCATTGTAGCAAATGACACAGGATTCCCTGATAAAGGAATCGGAAGACTTGTGAATAATAATCAAGTGAAAAAAGTCATTGCCTCTCATATTGGAACCAACCCTGAAACGGGAAGAAAAATGCAAAGTGGTGAAATGGAAGTGGAATTGGTTCCACAAGGGACTTTAGCAGAAAGAGTAAGAGCGGCAGGTTTTGGATTGGGAGGAGTTCTGACTCCAACCGGATTGGGAACCATTGTTGCAGAAGGAAAAGAAATAATTAATGTAGATGGAAAAGACTATCTTTTGGAAAAACCTATCAAAGCGGATGTAGCCTTATTGTTAGGAACTACTGTGGATAAATCGGGAAATGTGATTTTTGCAAAAACAACGAAGAACTTTAATCCATTGATGGCACCGGCTGCGGATTTAGTCATTGTAGAGGCTGAAAAAATTGTAGAAGTAGGAGAAATTGATCCGGATCATGTAATGCTTTCTAAAATTTTCGTAGATTACATTGTAGAAGGGAAATAAGGAGGAACAAAAGATGGAATTGGATAAAAAATTAGTTCGAGAATATATTGCGGCGAGAGTTGCGAAGGAGTTTCATGACGGATATGTGGTAAACTTGGGAATTGGATTGCCTACCTTGGTATCTAACTTTGTTCCGGAAGGAATGGAAGTAATTTTCCAATCAGAAAATGGTTGCCTTGGAGTAGGACCGGCTCCGGCTCCGGGAGAAGAAGATCCTCATGCAGTAAATGCAGGAGCAGGATTTATTACTGCCTTGCCGGGAGCTCAATTTTTCGATAGTGCCACTTCTTTCGGAATTATTCGAGGAGGACATGTGGATGCAACGGTATTGGGAGCTTTGGAAGTAGATAAAGAAGGAAATCTTGCAAACTGGATGGTTCCGGGAAAAATGGTTCCGGGAATGGGTGGAGCGATGGATTTGGTTGTCGGAGCAAAAAAAGTTATCGTAGCGATGGAACATACTTCCAAGGGATCCGTTAAAATTTTGGAAAAATGTACTCTTCCATTGACGGCAGTCAAAGTAGTCGATTTAATTATTACTGAAAAATGTGTATTTACAGTGACAGAGAAAGGATTGGAACTAATTGAAATCAGTCCATATTCTTCTTTGGAAGACATCAAAGCCACAACGGCGGCAGAATTTACAGTGGCAGAAAATTGTAAACAACTGTCTTTATAAAGCACGGAAAAAATAAATAACAAAGGGGAGCTCGTGTACCGGGCTGAGAGGAAGTCAGAACTTCGACCCATAAACCTGATTTGGATAATGCCAACGTAGGGAACATAAGCTGAGATATTCAGAGATTATGAGGGACTGCGTGTCCCTCTTTTTTTATTAACAAAGGAGGAAGGGATGAAAGAATATTTTACACAAATGGAAGCGGCAAGAAAAGGAATTGTCACTCCGGAAATGAAAATTGTGGCGGAGAAAGAAAAGATGGAGGTGGAAAAATTACGAGAGTTGCTGGCAAAAGGGCAGGTGTGTATTCCTTGTAACATCAATCACAAAAGCATTAGTCCGGAAGGAATCGGAAGCGGCTTAAAAACAAAAGTAAATGTAAATTTAGGAATTTCCGGGGATAAAAGAGACTATGAAGAGGAATTTAAAAAAGTGGATTTGGCAATTCAATATGGTTGTGAGGCAATCATGGACTTAAGTAACTATGGGAAAACCAATACTTTTCGAAGACAGTTGATAGAACGCTCTCCCGCTATGATCGGAACGGTTCCTATGTACGATGCGATTGGGTATTTGGAAAAAGATTTGCAGGAGATGGAAGCAAAAGATTTTTTGGAAGTCATTGAAGCTCATGCCAAAGAGGGAGTGGATTTTATGACGATTCATGCAGGGCTTACCAGAAGGGCTGTAGAATTTTTAAAAAAACAGGATAGATTGACCAATATTGTTTCCAGGGGAGGTTCTTTGCTCTATGCTTGGATGGAAACGAAACAACAGGAAAATCCTTTGTATGAATACTATGATGAAGTTCTGGACATTCTTCGAAAATACGATGTCACAATTAGCTTGGGAGACGGACTTCGACCGGGATCCAATCATGACAGCACCGATGCTGGACAATTGGCAGAGCTGATTGAGCTGGGATATTTAACGAAACGAGCCTGGGAGAAAGATGTACAGGTTATGGTAGAAGGACCGGGACATATGGCGATCAATGAAATTGCTGCCAATATGCAAATTCAAAAAAGACTTTGTTATGGAGCTCCTTTTTATGTCTTGGGACCTTTGGTCACAGATGTAGCCCCCGGGTATGATCATATTACTTCGGCAATTGGAGGAGCGATTGCAGCAACGGCAGGAGCCGATTTCCTGTGTTATGTCACTCCTGCGGAACATTTGCGTCTACCTGATGTGGAGGATGTGAAGGAAGGAATTATAGCGACAAAAATAGCGGCTCATGCGGCAGATATTGCAAAAGGAATTCCGGGAGCAAGAGATTGGGACAATAAGATGAGTGATGCCAGACGACGTTTAGCTTGGGAAGAAATGTTTCAACTGGCTATGGATGAAGAAAAAGCCAGAAGATATTTTAACAGTCGTCCTGTCGAAGTCAAAGACAGTTGCTCCATGTGTGGAAAAATGTGTGCTATGAGAACGGTAAATCGAATTTTGGAGGGGAAAGACATTAATATTTAGAATATTTTGCATACTCTTGACCTGAAAGAGGAAGAAGGAATTTTATATCTTCCTTTGTATATGACCCCTTTGCTGTAATTCTTCCAATATATCCACTATAAAAAGATAAAATAAAAAAATTTAAACTTTTTTCTTCTTTGTGAGGTCTAAAAAGTATAATAAGAAAATAAAGAAGAAAAAATAAAAAAATTTTAAACTTTTTTATAACTTATTATGTCTAAATTGTGAAGCTTAAAAAAGCTAATAAACATTTTTCTCTCCCCCCAGAAAGAAAATGTCCCCCTCCGATCAAAAGGAGGGGGGAAAATCCCAGAAAAAATAACAAAATTAAAAATAAAGGACAGAATACAAGTACTAAGACATCTCTTCTCCCATAAGAGATGTTTTTTAGTTTTTTGAAAGAAAAGAATTCCAAGTAAAGACTATATATTTCAAGTGTTACATGCTATAATGAAAGAAAAAGGAAAGAGAGGTGTTTTCTTTGGAAAAAAAAGGATTCCCCAATGGAATTAGTGATTTCAAGCTATTGAGAGAAGAGAAGTATTACTATGTCGATAAAACAGAGCTGATAGAAGAATTACAACGAGAAATTGGGAAAACAATTTTATTTACAAGACCTCGTCGCTTTGGAAAGACCTTAAATATGTCAATGTTACAATATTTTTGGGATATTTCCAACAAGGAAGAAAACAGAAAACTGTTTCAAGGCTTAAAGATAGAACGTTCTCCCTATATGGAAGAACAAGGAAAATATCCTGTGATTTATATGACTTTGAAAGATATGAAATACGGCACTTGGAAAGAAATACTTGAAGAAATGCGGTTTTTAGTTTCAGAGCTTTTTTATTCTTATCAGTTTTTATTAAAAGATTTGAATGAATTTGATATTCCTCTGTTCAAAAATATCATTATGAAGAAAGCAAATATCAGTGAATTAAGCAATTCTTTAAAGCTTTTATCCAGGATATTAAAAAACTACTATCAAAAAAAAGTAGTTATTCTCATTGACGAGTATGATACTCCTATTGTATCTGCTTATGAGCATGGATATTATGAAGAAGCGATTTCTTTTTTCCGGAACTTTTACAGTGCCGCTTTAAAAGATAATAGTAATTTACAATTGGGAGTGATGACAGGAATCTTGCGAGTGGCAAAGGAAGGAATTTTTTCCGGCTTGAATAATCTTTCAGTATACAGTATTCTAGATGAAAAATATTCCTCCTATTTTGGATTAACCGAAAAAGAAGTGCGGGAAGCTTTAGAATATTACGAGTTGGACTATAATATTCAAGAAGTGAAAGAATGGTATAATGGATATTTATTTGGAAATACGGAAATGTATAATCCCTGGTCCATCATCAGCTATATGGCAAATAAAAAAATAGAAGCATATTGGATAGGAACTTCCAGCAATGCTCTTATCAATCAAATGTTGGAAAAAGCAAGGAAAGAAGAAAGTGATATTTTTCAAAAATTAGAAAGCTTATTTCAAGGAAAATCTATTCTACAGCAAATTCAAAAAGGATCTGATTTTCATGATTTAGTCCATGTGGAAGAAGTGTGGCAGTTATTTTTATACAGTGGATATTTAACGATAGAGCGAGAGCAGGAACAAGGGTTTTATCAGCTGAGAATTCCGAATAAAGAAGTGTATAGTTTTTTTCAAGAAAGCTTTATTCAAAAGTTTTTAGGAAATGTTACAAACTTTTCTGCTTTAGTGATATCTCTAATGCAGAAGCAATGGGCTAGATTTGAAGAATTGTTACAAACGGTTATGATGAATTCTTTCAGTTATTTTGATATTACTATGGAAGATGAAAAGATATATCATGTTTTTATGATAGGTTTATTAAGTGTTCTACAAGGAGAATATTATATTCATTCTAATAAAGAAAGCGGTTTCGGGAGATATGATATCAGTATGGAACCGAAAGATAGTAAGAAATCAGGTTTTATCTTAGAGTTTAAGATAGCCAAATCGGAAGAAGAATTGGAGAAAAAAGCGAAAGAAGCCTTGGAACAAATAGAAAGCAAGAAATATACTACAGAAATGAAAGAGAGAGAAATCTCGAATATTCTGGGATTGGGGATTGCTTTTTATGGGAAAAAAGTAAAAATAGCCCAAAAGAATTTGTAACAAGATATTGAATATTTCGTATTATATTTCAAAAAATCCAAACTATTTTTTAAGCTATAAAGACAGCTTTCTTTTTACAGGCTGTCACGAAAGAAAAAGGAAAGAGAGGTGTTTTCTTGTGAAATTATTGCCGATTGGAATTACCGATTTTAAAGAGATAATGGAAAGTAACTGTTATTATATAGATAAAACACAATGGATTGAGGAACTTCTTCAGGACGGAGCAAAAGTGAAATTATTCACGAGACCTCGCCGTTTTGGAAAAACCTTAAATATGTCAATGTTACAATATTTTTGGGATATTTCCAACAAGGAAGAAAACAGAAAACTGTTTCAAGGGTTAAAGATAGAACATTCTCCCTATATGGAAGAACAAGGAAAATACCCTGTGATTTTTCTTTCGTTGAAAGATATTAAAACCTCCTCATTTTCCACTATGATACATAGTATTCAATATTTGATTTCGGTTTTGTTTGATAAATTCAGTTTTCTTTCGGGAAATTTAAAGAATTTCGAGGCTCTCCAGTTTGAAAAGTTGCTATTGGGGGAAGCAAATATTGTGGAATTACAAAATTCGATCAAACTTCTCTCTAAAATTTTGACACAATATTATAATAGGAAGACCGTTATTTTACTGGATGAATATGACAGTCCTATCGTATCTGCCTATGAACATGGATATTATGAGGAAGCGATTTCTTTTTTTCGAACCTTTTACAGTGCCGCTTTGAAAGACAATGAATATTTACATAAGGGAATTATGACAGGAATCTTGCGAGTGGCGAAAGAAGGAATTTTTTCCGGCTTGAATAATTTAGCGGTATATAGTATTTTAGATGAAAAATATAGCTCTTCTTTTGGATTGACGGAAGCAGAAGTGGAAAAGGCATTGGAATATTACGAATTGAAATACAATATAGAAAAAGTGAAAGAATGGTATGACGGATATTTGTTTGGAAATACGGAAATCTATAATCCTTGGTCGATTCTAAACTATATTTCCAATCAAAAATTGGAAGCCTATTGGGTCAATACCTCGAATAACTTCTTGGTATATGATGTATTGGAAAAAGCGAATATGGATATTTTTGAGGAATTACAAGCTGTTTTTCAAGGGAAGGAAATTCAAAAGACACTGGATTATTCCTTTAGTTTTCAGGAACTGAAACATCCACAGGAGATATGGCAGCTATTGGTGCACAGCGGATATTTAAAGACGGAAAAAAATATGGGAGATCATAAGTATTTGTTAAAAATTCCAAATCAGGAAATATATCATTTTTTTGAAAAGAGTTTTTTGAATCGTTTTTTAGGGGGCGTGGATCATTTTCATACTATGCTTTCTGCCTTGAAGCAAGGAGAGATTGCAATCTTTGAAAAGAAGTTACAGGATATTTTACTTAGCAATGTCAGTTATTATGATGTGGGACAGGAGGAAAAATACTATCATAATCTGGTTTTAGGGATGATTTTATCTTTATCGAAAGAATATGAAATTCACTCTAATGTAGAGAGCGGCTATGGAAGATATGATATTGCTCTGGAGCCGAGAGAGAGAACAAAGGCGGGTTTTGTATTGGAATGTAAGTTGGCAAAATCGGAAGAAGAATTGGAAAGAAAGGCACAGGAAGCTTTACAACAGATAGAAGAGAAGCAATATGAGGTTGCATTGAAAGAAAGAGGAATCTCCAAACTTATCAAGTTAGGACTTGCTTTTTGCGGAAAGAAAGTAAAAGTAATTTCAAAATTTTAAGAGAGGATTTCAAAAAATTCTCTTAAAAATATCAGCCTTAGAATAACATTTTTTCTCGAACAAAATATCTCAAAAAAGATAGATTTATCAATTAAAAAAGAGAGAAAAAGAAAAAAAGAGGTTTACAAAATTAAAATTATAGTGTATAGTACTAGTAATGGGAATGGTCGTGTTTGCTCCTTT
>UMKD01011412.1_pt1 | contig 20812 bp, 16 predicted proteins | sample 1966221 | NCBI WGS metagenome assembly UMKD01 (sample SAMEA4836167, study PRJEB28245) | human gut metagenome | biome: gut microbiome; material: fecal sample | place: Denmark | collected 2008
TCTGAAATTAAAAAAGAGCGGCGATTTTTCGTCACTCTTTTTTTGCGGAAAGCAGCTCCAGCAGCAGCAGTGCAAGCACAGGCGAGCCGCCGCCCTGCGGCATTGTTTTTTCCTCCGCGTGAAGAAAAATGGGTTCTTTTGAGGTTTCCTTTTGGGAAAAAGCTGTGGTGGCTTCCTTCTTTTTTTCGGCTGTTTTCTGCGGTTTGCCGAAGGGCGCAGGGATTTTTTTTCGAGAATACATGACAGCCTCCGTGGGTTTTCTTTCCTTTATAGTGTATGCTTAAAAAAGTTTTTTATGTTTTTCCTATAAATAAACAGGCTTTTGTGGTATCATATATCATAAGAGAAACGAGAAAAAAGAAAACTCCTGAAAGGAAGCTGTAAATGAAGGAGCGCAGAGAACGAAATTTCCGTATTCTGGAATTTCGAGAAAATAAATTTGATATCATTGGGGATGTGCATGGTTGCTATGATGAGCTGATGGAGCTGATAGAAAGGCTCGGCTATGAGAAAAAGGATGGCTGTTATACGCATCCGGAGGGCAGAAGGCTGATTTCCGTGGGAGATGTGGCGGATAAGGGCTGTCAGAATCTGGCGTGTCTGGATTTCTGGATTGAGCAGGTCAATAACGGCGGCGCATTCTGGGTGCATGGCAACCACTGCAATAAGCTGTATCGCTATTTTCTGGGGAATCGTGTGCATCTGTCACACGGACTGGAGCGGACGGTAGCGGAGCTGGAGGCACTTCCGAAGGAAGAACGCATGGTGTTTCGCAGCCGATATATGCGCTGCTATGAGAGCCAATGCTTTTATCTTCTGCTGGACAGAAAGCGTCTTGCAGTGGTGCATGGGGGCTTGCGTCCCGAATCCATCGGAAAATTTTCCAATAAAATACGCGCGGTTTGTTTATATGGTGAAACAACGGGTAATTTTGACGAAAACGGTAAGCCTGAGCGTTTGGACTGGGCGGCGGAATATGACGGGCAGCCCTTTGTGGTCTATGGGCATACGGTGGCGGAAAGGCCTGAAATCATCAACCGTACCGTTGATATCGATCAGGGCTGTGTTTATGGCGGCTATCTGACGGCATTGCGCTATCCGGAAATTGAATTTGTGCAGGTGCGCGGCAAAAAATATGCGGAATATCACGGCGGCGGAAAGGTGCCGGAGGAATGAAAAGTCTTAGAGAATCGGAAGCTTTAAGGCTTTTTTTCGTGCAGAAAAAGGAATTTTCGGGAAAATGGCGTATTCTAAAAGTAATAGGAAAAATTTCGACTGATACGAAAGGCGGAAAAGGAGGGATTGCTATGGAATTACGGCGGTTTCAGGAGGAATTGGAGGAGAAAATCCTTGGGGAATATGCAGCAAAAAGCAGCCGGACGAGGGGCAGGGAAAGACCTGAGGAAAAATGCGACATTCGGACGGATTTTCAGCGTGACAGAGACCGTATCATCCATTGTAAATCCTTCCGCCGCATGAAGCACAAAACGCAGGTGTTTATTTCTCCTGAGGGCGACCATTATCGGACACGGCTGACGCACACGCTTGAGGTTTCGCAGATTGCCAGAAGCATTGCGCGTGCATTGCGGCTGAACGAGGATCTGACAGAGGCGATTGCCCTTGGGCATGATTTAGGGCATACCCCCTTTGGGCATGCAGGCGAGCGCAAGCTGGATGAGCTTTGCAGGGATACGGGCGGCTTCGCGCATAATGTGCAGAGTCTGCGTGTGGTGGAGCGTCTGGAAAAGGACGGACGCGGACTGAACCTGACCTGGGAGGTGCGGGACGGGATTCTGAACCATCGCACAAGCGGCAATCCTGCTACCTTAGAGGGGAAAATCGTGCAGCTTTCCGATAAGATTGCTTATACGAACCACGATATTGACGATGCCATCCGCGCAGGCATGCTCAAGCCGAAGGATATCCCAAGGGATATTGTTGCGCGCATCGGCACACGCTCCAGCAGCCGCATCAATGCCATGGTGCGGGATACCATTTTTCACAGCATGGGCATCAACGATATCCGCATGAGTGAGGAAATGCGGCAGACCCTAAAGGAGCTGCGCGCCTTTATGTTTCGTCATGTGTATGCCAGTGATATTGCGGTGGCGGAGCATAAAAAGGCGGAGAAAATCGTGGGGGATTTATTTGATTATTATTTGGAATATCCGGAGGAAATGTCGGGAGAGTTTCAGGCACTTCTGGATGACGGAGATCCGGTGCGGCAGGTGGTTTGCGATTATATTGCCTGCATGACGGATCGCTTTGCCGTTGCAAAGTATAAGACGCTTTTTATTCCGCAGGAATGGACGATTCTTTGAAAGGGTAAGTCGAAATCACTTTGGCTACAGGCTGAAAAAGATACCAATTTTGGGGTAAAATATTCTTGCATTTTGCACATAGTTTGAAAAAGTCAAGGCTTTTTTGCAAAATTTTTGTTGATTTCTACAAAATGTATACAAGGAGAAGGATTTTTCTCAAATGTGTCGAATTTAGTATATAAAAGGGAGTGAAAGAACTTCCTTTTCGACTGTTATGGAAGGGGGGATGATGCCATGAGATATCCGAGGGAGGTCGTGGATGAGGTGCGGCTGCAAAATGATATCGTAGAGGTCATTTCCCAGTATGTGCCGCTGAAGCAAAAGGGCAGCTCCTATTTTGGGCTTTGTCCGTTTCATAATGAAAAAACGGCATCCTTTTCCGTCAACAGCGAAAAGCAGTTTTATTATTGCTTCGGCTGCGGCGCGGCAGGAAATGTGTTTTCCTTTTTAATGGAGATGGAAAACTGCGATTTCCCCGAAGCCATGAAGCGTCTGGCGGAGCGGGCGCATATTACCCTGCCCGAACCGGAAAAAAACGCGCAGGCAATCGCGGCGGAGCAGCTCAAGAAACGATTATTTGAAATGCACACCCTGGCAGGGAGGTTCTTTTATGAAGCCTTGCAGGAGGAGGAGGGGGCAGAGGCAAGAGCCTATCTGCAAAAACGGCAGATGGACCCCCGTATGGCAAGAAAATTCGGCATAGGCTACTCTCCGGACAGCTACGATGCGCTTTTCAGGCATTTGCAGGAGAAGGGCTTCAAGGTTTCGGAGATTTTGAAAACAGGGCTTGTGCTGGAAAATAAGGATGGCAAGGGCTACCATGACCGTTTCCGCGGCAGGCTGATGTTCCCCATTTTTGATGTACAGGGGCGTGTGGTCGGCTTCGGCGGCAGGATACTTGCCAAGGGTGAGCCGAAATATCTGAATTCACCCGAAACGATTCTGTTCAGCAAAAGCAGGAATCTGTATGGACTGAATTTTGCGAAGCAGACGAGAAAACGAGAGCTGATTCTGGTGGAGGGCTATATGGATATGCTTTCCATCTATCAGGCAGGGTTCCATAACGTAGTGGCATCCTTGGGAACAGCCTTCAATCAGGAGCATGCAAGAACGCTGAAGCGGTTTGCGGATGATGTGATTTTGCTGTATGACAGCGATGAGGCGGGCACCAATGCCGCGCTTCGCGCCATTCCCGTACTGGTGAAAAACGGCTTTCATGTGAAGGTGACACAGGTGCCGGACGGAAAGGATCCCGATGAATTTATCAAGGCAAAGGGCGCAGCGGAATTTTCCAAGCTGTTGGTGAATGCTGTGCATTATATATCCTTTGAAATTGCCTGTATACAGCGCAAATATAATCTCAAAAATCCGGAGCACAGGGTTCGCTTTGCCACAGAGGCGGCGGAAATCCTTGCAAAGCTGGACAGTGAGATTGAGCGTAATGTTTACCTTGGAGAGGTAAGCAGGGTGACAGGCGTGGAGGAGGAGGCCATCCGCAGTGAAATTCGGAAGCTGGTGCAAAAAGAGGATGCGGCTTACCAAAGGGAGGCCGAAAAGCGGCAGCAGAATCTGAAGAATTACACGCCGGAGGGCAGAAGAAAGGATAAAGGGCTTCTGGAAGCCCAGAGAAGCTTGTTATATTATGCCGCCCAGCATCAGGGCATCTATGATACGCTCAAAGAGATTCTGGAAGAGGATGATTTTACAGAAGGAATTTATTGGCGCACCTTCGGCGATATCGGGGATTTATGGCAGAATGCAGGCCATGTGTTCCCTGCCGATTTGGTCAGCCGCTTTGAGGATGCAAAGGAACAGAAGCAGGTGACAGAGATTTTTGCCGTACAGCTGCCGACAGAAAACGGGGCAGATATGGAAAAAGCCATCAATGAACAGGTGAAGCGGCTGAAACGGACGAAAATCGACCATTTGACGGCAAACGCCGCAACCGTTGAGGAGATACAACGGCTGGTGGATGCCAAGAGAAAACTGGATTCCCTGTATATTACCATTTGATATGGTTAGACTATAGGAACAGAGAGAAAGGAAGGATCATGTTGAAATCCGTCGAAGAAACAACATTATTGACCAAGCTGGAGGAACTGGTGCAGCTGGCCAAAAAGAAAAAGAATGTACTGGAATATAAGGAGATCATGGATCATCTGGCGGATTTGGATCTGGACCCCGACCGCATTGACAGAATCTATGAATATCTGGAAAGTCAGAATATTGATATTCTGGGGAATATCGAAGCGGAGGAGGAGGTTGAGAAGGAGCTTGACCTGACTCTCCCCGAAGGCATCAATATTGATGACCCCGTCAGAATGTACCTCAAGGAAATCGGTAAGGTGCCCCTTCTGACGGCAGAAGAAGAAATCGAACTGGCGCAGAAGATGGAGGAGGGCGGCCCTGAGGGCGAAGCTGCCAAGAAGAAATTGGCAGAGGCCAACCTGCGTCTGGTTGTCAGCATTGCAAAAAGATACGTTGGGCGAGGGATGCTCTTTCTTGACCTGATTCAGGAGGGCAATCTGGGGCTGATTAAGGCAGTTGAAAAATTCGACTTCCATAAGGGCTTTAAATTCTCCACATATGCGACATGGTGGATTCGTCAGGCAATCACAAGAGCGATTGCAGATCAGGCAAGAACGATTCGTATCCCCGTACACATGGTGGAAACCATCAATAAGCTGATTCGTATTTCCAGACAGCTTTTGCAGGAACTGGGCAGAGAACCGACCGCAGAGGAACTGGCTGTGGAAATGCAGATGCCGGAGGAGAAGGTGCGTGAAATTATGAAAATCGCACAGGAGCCGGTTTCTCTGGAAACGCCTATCGGTGAGGAGGAGGACAGCCATCTGGGTGACTTTATCCCCGATGACGATATCCCCGCACCTGCGGAAGCCGCAGCGTTTACGCTTTTGAAGGAACAGCTGATGGAGGTTCTGGATACGCTGACGGAAAGAGAAGAAAAGGTGCTGCGTCTGCGTTTTGGTCTGGATGACGGCAGAGCAAGAACACTGGAGGAGGTTGGTAAGGAATTCAATGTTACCAGAGAACGTATCCGCCAGATTGAAGCAAAGGCTCTGCGTAAGCTGCGCCATCCCAGCAGAAGCAAAAAGCTGAAGGATTATCTTGAATAAGAGAATTGGAACAAAAGAGGGCGAAACAAATAGAGATATTTGCTGCGCCCTTTTTTTGAAAATAAGGAGTCGAGGCTATGGAGTTATCAAAACGATTGGAGATGGTTGCAGGTCTGGTGACGCAGGAGCGGATTGCGGATATCGGCACAGACCATGGCTATGTCCCCATTTATTTATACAAGCAGGGCAGAATCAAAAAGGCATACGCCTGCGATGTACGCAAGGGGCCTTTGGAAAAATGCAGAAAAAATATTGCGCTTTACGGTGCGGAGGAGGTCATTGAAACGCGCCTTGGCAGCGGCTTAACTCCCCTGCGTCCCGGTGAAGCGGAAACGGCAATTATGGCAGGGATGGGCGGCATGCTGATTGTACATATTTTGCAGGACAGCCCGGAGGTGGCGGATAGCCTCAAGGAGCTGGTGCTTTCGCCGCAGCGCGATTTCGGTGCGGTTCGAAAATATTTACATCAAATCGGATTTGCCATCCGAGAGGAGCATACACTGAAAGAGGAGAATAAACCGTATGTGCTGATGCGGTGCGAACGGGCAGAGGAGCATTACGACAGGGAGATTGAGTATCTATATGGCAAAAGGCTGTTGGAGAAGAAAGACCCTATTTTAAAAGAGGTGCTTCTGCACGAAGAAGGAAAATACAGCTGTTTGCTTGAAAATCTTAAGAAGAACCCGACGGAAAACGCACAAAAGCGTCTGCCGGAGGTGGAAAGGAAACTGGCTTTGATGAGGGAGGCGTTGGAATGTCTGTAAAAGTGAAGGATATCATGGGTGTGATGGAGGAAATTGCACCGAAAAGGCTGGCGGAAGGCTGGGATAAGCCGGGGCTTGCCATCGGCAATCCCGAACAAGAGGTAAAAAAAATTCTGGTGGCACTGGATGTGATTGACCCTGTTGTGGAGGAAGCAAAGCGCGTCGGCGCGGACATGATTGTGACACATCACCCAATGCTGCTGTTCCGCAAAATCGAAAGCATTACGGCGGATACCCTTCTGGGGAAACGCATTTTTAATCTGATTCAGAATAACATTGCCGCTTTCTCCGCGCATACGAATCTGGATGTTGCCGCAGGCGGTACAAATGATGTGCTGGCGGAGCTGGCAGGCTTGAAGAATATTGAGATTCTGGAGGAAACATGGGCGGAGAGCCTGAAAAAAATCGTGGTTTATGTTCCTGCGGGGTATGAACAGGCGGTGCGTGATGCCATGTGCGGCGCAGGGGCAGGGCATATCGGTGCCTATTCCCATTGCACCTTTGGCGCGGCAGGCAAGGGAACCTTTCTCCCTCTGGAGGGGACAAATCCCTTCTTGGGTGAGCAGGGCAGACTGGAAACGGCGGATGAAATCCGTCTGGAAACGATTGTTCCTGCTGAGAAGGTACACGCCGTTGTGCAGGCAATGCTTGCGGCACACCCCTATGAGGAAGCGGCGTATGACATTTATCCTGTGGAGCAGACAGGGAAAAAGGAGGGCATTGGGCGCATTGGAGAGCTGCCGCAGGCAATCCCCTTCAGGGATTTTGCAAAGCAGTTGAAGGAAAGGCTTGGTCTGGATGCCATTCGTCTGGTTGGGGACGGGGAAAAGCCCATCAAGCGCGTCGGTCTTTGCACAGGCGCAGGGGTGGAATTTGTTTCTCTGGCGGCGGCAAAGGGCTGTGATGCCTACCTGACGGCGGATATCAAATATCATGAAGCGCAGAAGGCGGTCGAGCAGGGCATTGCCGTTGCGGATGTGACGCATTACGCGAGCGAGGTGCTGATTGTGCCTGTTCTGCAGGAAAAATTGCAGGCGGCGGCAAAGGAAAACGGTTGGAATATCGAGGTTGTCTGCTCCGAGGTGGACGGGCAGACCTTCTGGACGATAGAGTAAGGAGGGAAGACAAGTGGAAACAAGAAAAGTAAATGTAATGGGAAAGGAAATGCAGATTCCCAAGGGCATGACCTTCGGGGAGCTGGCAAAGGAATTTGAGGGCGAGGTTTTCGGTAAAATTCTGGTGGCAAAGCAGGGAAATTCCCTGCGCGAATTGATTTGCCCCATCCGCACCGATGAGGATATTACCTTTTTGGATTTTCGGGATAAGGAGGGCGTGCGCGTTTATGAAAGAGGGATTTCCCTGCTGCTGGTGAAGGCGGTGCGCGATGTGCTGGGGACAGCGACAGGCGTGGAAATCGAACATTCCCTGCGGGGCAATCTTTATTGCGAGCTGCGCAGCCCACAGCAGGTGCCGGATGCAGATCTGCTTGCCAAGATTGAGGCACGCATGAAGGAATATGTTGCGGCGGATACGCCTATTGTGAAGCATGTCTGCCCCAGAGAGGTTGCCATTTCCATCGTGAAGGAGCAGGGCTTGCAGGATAAGGTGGAGCTGTTCCGCTATCGCACGGCTTCCAATATCAACCTTTATGAACTGGATGGCTTCTATGATTATTTCTTCGGGTATATGCCGGATTCCGTCGGCGCATTGGAATGGTTTACGCTGATGCCCTTTGAAACAGGCTTTCTGGTGCGCTTCCCCGATCCTGCAAAGACAGGGGAGCTTCTGCCGGAGGAGCAGCCCAGAAAAATCAGCAAGGTATTTCTGGAGCAGATGCACTGGTGCCAGCTGATGCAGGTGCGGAACGTGGCGGAGCTGAACCGCACGATTGTCGAGGGGAAATTCGGCGACCTGATTCGCGTGAATGAGGCATTGCATGAAAAGAAAATCGCGGAAATCGCAGATCAGATTCATCAGCGGATGGATAAGGTGCGTGTGGTGCTGATTGCGGGACCTTCCTCCTCCGGCAAAACCTCCTTTGCAAACAGACTATGTATTCAGCTGCGCGCGCTGGGCGTGAAGCCGCACAAGGTTTCTCTGGACGATTATTTCCTTAATCGGGAGGACACCCCTCTGGATGAGCACGGCAAGAAGAACTTCGAGCGCATGGAGGCGTTGGATTTGAAACAGCTCAATGAGGATTTGAAGCAGATTATCGCAGGGGAAGAAGTAGAACTGCCCTATTACAACTTCGTGACGGGCAAGCGTGAGCACAGCGGTGAATTTGTGCAGCTTGGCGAGGGCGAAATTCTGGTAATGGAGGGCATCCACGGCTTAAATGACCGCCTGACCCCCGAAATTCCTGCGGAATGTAAATTTAAAATTTTCATCAGCGCCATTACGCAGCTGAACGTAGACGACCACAACCGCATTTCTACCTCCGACAGCAGGCTTATCCGCCGCATTGTGCGCGATTTCCAGTTCCGCGGCAGAAGTGCCAGAACAACAATCGAATCCTGGGACGAGGTGCGTCAGGGCGAGGAGGATAATATTTTCCCGTTTCAGGAGAATGCGGATGCGGTGTTCAATTCCGCAACGCTCTATGAGCTTTGTGTCCTCAAGCAATACGCAGAGCCACAGCTGTTCGCGATTGAAAAAAACATGCCGGAATATCCCACGGCAAAGCGGCTGATTAAATTCCTAAGCTATTTCCTTGCCGCGCCGGGGCTTGAAATCCCGAATAATTCGCTGATTAAGGAATTTGTCGGCGGCAGCTGCTTTAAGGTTTGACAAGAAGGGGAAGTTGTTTTATAATAATTTGGATTATGTGAGTAGGTTGGACAGTCGCGCTCGTAGGAGTGAGGAAAGTCCGGGCTTCGCAGAGCAGGGTGCCGGCTAACGGCCGGTGGAGGCGACTCCAAGGATAGTGCAACAGAAATAGACCGCCGAATTCGTTTCGGTAAGGATGGAAAGGTGGGGTAAGAGCCCACCGCTGCGGCGGTAACGTCGCGGGTCCCTGTAAACCCCACCCGAAGCAAGACAAACAGAGACCATGGGGCTGCTCGTTCCGTCTCGAAAAAGTCGCACGATGCCGTTGGCAACAACGGACCAAGATAGATGGCTGTCTGAAAAACAGAACCCGGCTTACAGGCCTGCTCGCTTTTTCATTATCCGACAGAAAAAACTTTTTCTCATTAGGAAAACTACGTTTTTAATCTTCGAAAAAGCATTTTCTATCGGGCGACTATAAAACTTTTTCTCATTAGGAAAGCCATGCTTTTAATTTTCGGGAAAGTATTTTCTATCGAGCAACTATAAAAACTTTTCTACCCCATACTTAACCACTAAAAAAAGTCCTCTTTCGAGGACTTTCTTGCTTTTTTTACACAAACTCCACAACCCAGAAGCCGATTTTCACAACATCCACATTACAGCCGGTATGCTTAATGGTAATGGCATTGCTGCTCAGCGTATAGGAAAAGTTGATGAGGGAATCGGAGATGTTATTCAATCGTTCTGTGATAACGAATGTTTTTTCGGGTGCAACCTCCTGAATTGTCAATGTGCCGCCGTAGGAAGGGGTTTTCGGTGCGGCGTATACCACATACTGAATCGAGCGAATCACCGAGCCGCCGTTTTGCAGCAGGGAAGAAATGCTCTGCCCATCGGGGGGCGTGCCAAGCTTTTTATTGATAGCGGCGAGGGATTCCTCTGCTGTGGCAATGCTTGCCTGAATTGCCGCCACCTTTTGCTCCGCCTTGGCAAGCTGTGCATCAATCGCGTCCATGTTTTCATTGAAATCCTGAATGTCATAATAATCCTCGTTATCGGGCTTGATAAAATCATAATTTTCTGTAAAAGTGCTCATTTGCGTCACCTCCTTTCTGCCCTCATGATAAAGCGGCGCTAGTCTCATGGGGTCTCATGTTGTAATATTGCTGCAATATTTCAGTTTTGTTACAAAACGGGCAAACCCCTTGCCAATTTCCCTCTCGGCTGATATGATAGCTATGCAAAGTAAAACTGACGCAGGAATGGAAACCAAACCGGAACGGAAGAAACGGAAGCCGAATCCTTGAATGGGTGTGGAGGAAGCGGAAGGGCCCGAAGGGAAGGGGCGGCGGAAAGGGCGGCGGCGGAATGAACTGCATTTCGTTGTATAATTATGAAACGAAGCGAACATTCAAAATTAAAAAAGGAGGAATGAGACCCATGAAGAAATTTCTTTCCATGGTATTAGCAGCAGCTATGGTTATCTCCACAGTTCCTGCTACAGCATTTGCTCTGGATGCAAAGGCAACAGCTAAAGTTGTTGGCTCTCTGGATCTGACAGAAACAGATGCTACAAAAGTAGAAGAAAAATCTACAGTAACTGGTCACACTTTTATTGGTGGCTTCACAGATTACAAAGCACCCGAACTGCAGTTGAAGGTGACAGATGCTTCTTACACAGAAGATGACAAAAAAACAGCACCTGAGACAAAGTTCACAGTGTCTCTGGACAACGCAAAATTTGTTGATAAGACAGGCGCAGTAGTAACAGCAGGCAATACTGACCAGAAGGCTAACTTTGCTATCACTGTTGTAGATGATTCTGCACTTAATGGCGCTGCAGCACCCGCAGTTTCTAACGTTAAAGTTAATGACAATGATGAAATCGAAGTAACAGTAACAGGTATTCTGGAAAAAGATGACATCATCAAAGTTGCTCTGAACTCTGTTCTGACAAAGACAAGCACAGGTACAAAGGCTACAGTAGCGGTTGATTCCGATGATCTGGATCTGTCCACAGATGATATCACATTTGCAACAGTTCAGGATGACGGCATCAAAGTTACACTGAAGAAAGTAGCAGAAGTTGCTGAAGAAGAAACAACAGAACTGGAAAAAGATCTGAAGATTGAAGCAGCAGCTGGTGACTTCGTTCAGGGTCAGGAATTCGAAATCAAAGTAAGCTCCGGTTTCGAACTGAGAACACCCGCTACACAGAAGGGCACTGGTTACACAATCAAACAGGGTGATGATGACAACAAACTGATTGTTGCAGCATCTTCCAAGACAGATACAATCACAGTTGATGCAAGAGACATCATCATTGATGCAGCTACAGCTAAGTCTGGTGCAGTTGCAAAACTGACAGTAAAAGCTGTAAAAGACAGCACAGACCCTAAAACTGGCAAGGTTACAGAAGTAGCTGGTTCCTTCAAAGCTACAGCTGAAGCAGTAGAAGCAGCTAAGGTTGTTGACCAGACAGTAACTCTGTCTGTAGATGAAGACGAAGATGTACCCGTAATCTACAGCGGTGTTGACGCAGACAACCACGGTATCACAGATGATTCCGATCACAAATCTCTGGAAGTTACACTGAAAGAATCTGCAGCAGGTGCTCTGGATGTTAAGAAAGCATTCAATCTGGATCTGCCCGAAGGCGTTTATGTAACAGAGGTTAAGGTTAAAAAAGATGACAACGCAGTAGTTAATGGTGTTACAGACGTTAAAGAAGCATTCGAAGAAGCTTACAAAAAAGGCGAATACGATGGCTTTGAATTTGCAAGAAAGAGATTCACAGCAACAGATGACAAAGACATCAACGATAAGATGGAACTGTCCTTTGAACTGACTCTGGTTGCAGAACCCGATTTCGAAGGTGATGTAGTTCTGAAACTGACAGGTGATGCTTTCGATAAAGATCAGGAAGTTACAATCGCTAAGTTTGTAAAACCTTACACAGTAGAAGCACAGCAGAATGACATGATCATCGACTACAGAAACACAAAGGTTCCTACAAACGTAGTTGTTAAGGAAGCTGAAGAAGGTCTGTGGAAGAAAGGTCTGGACTTCACATTCGGTATCGACAAATTCAATGACAAAGACTTCGAAAACGATGCTACTTACAAAGTAGACGACAAATCCGGTCTGGAAATCAAAGAAGCTAAGAATGGTCTGGGCTTCAAGGTTGATACAGAATCCGATGACAGTGCAGCAGCAGTAACAATCTCTGACATCTCCCTGTACATGGCTAGAAGCATTGCAGCAGGCGCTTACGATCTGCAGCTGATCACAAATGCAAACATTGATATGTATGCAGAAGAACTGGCTACAACAGAAACAGTAGCAGCAAGAACAGTAGAAAATGCATTTGCTACAACAAAAACAGGAACAAAATACACAGTAGCTGATGACAAAGACTTCGTTGATGATGCTATAATCAACAAAGACAGCGTTGACTATGCTACAGTTAAAGAAGGTTTCGTAAACGTTATCACAGCTGGTAGAGACCAGGATGACGCTTCCTTCACAAAGAAGGTAGTAGTTCCCGTTGGCGAAAAATACCTCATCGCAGGTGAAGAACAGGTTGTTCTGGATGTACCCGCTTACATCTCCGCTGCAGGCTACACAATGCTGCCCGTAAGAGCAGTTGCTACAGCACTGGGTATCAACAACAACAACGTTCTGTGGAACCAGGCTTCCAGAACAGTAACAATCCTGTATGGTCAGAGAATCATCACTATGGTTGCAGGCCAGAAGGTTGTTACAGTTAACGGTAACACAATCCCCGCATCCGCTACAGTACAGATCAAAGACGGCAGAACATTCCTGCCTATGAGAGATCTGGCTACAGCTCTGGGCGTAACAGACATCACATGGGATGCAGCTACAAAGACAGCTACAATGAACGGTAACCAGAATAAGTAATTATTCTTTCCTTCATTCTAACTGAATCAGTAGAATCTCTAAGAGTACCTCGCAAGAGGTACTCTTTTTTTGCATAAAAAAAAGACCTGTTTTTCACAGGTCTTATTTTCTTTAGCGGAAGGTTTTCGCAAGCGCCTTTATCGCCTGCTCCGCAAGCAGCGTTTCCCCATGCTCCAGCAGATAATATTTCGCCAGTGGCGTGGAAATGTGCTTCTGACCGTATTCCTTCAAAATGCGCTCCGCATCCTCTGCGGTTTCCTCCGTGGTGTATGTATCCCCCTGCATCACAAGGAAATACTTCCCATCATTCTTATAAACCGCGCTTTCGCCCTTGAACACGCCATCCAGACGCAGGCTCACGCCAATCACATCATCCAGAGAAGGAAAGGAATAAATCAGAATATCCGAATTTTTTTCCTCCTCATGCGCCAGTGTATCCATGGGCTTCTTTTTCCAGCGGCGCAAATCCTCGTCCGCGTGTTTCTCTTTATTGTTCACCTTCGTCACGATGATCATGATACCATCGCCCCCCGAAGGGATCGCCTCTACCATCAGCGGTGTGTTTTCCGAAATGAAATCCTCCTCATCCAACGCCTGCTCCATAATATCCCGAAACAGCTTCTGCGTGCGCTCCGAAGGGGAAATCAAATCCTCCAGTTTGATTTTTCTTTCCGCTAAATCTGCCTTTGTCAGGGTCAGCTTCAACTGGTTTTCGCTTATCCGTTCTATTTTCATGCTATCACTCCCTTTTTCCCGTTTTGCGGGGCATGATGCGGAAACGGTCAATTTATTACTATAGTATATGCAATCCTGCGCCGGATGTAAAGAGGGGATTGCCGCCAAAGTTTTGAATTTTTTATGAACACCCCAATTTCTTACAATTTCTTGAATTTTTGCCGCTTTGGTTGACACTGCGCCAATAAACCTGTAAAATATATTAGATAAAATGCGATTTTTGTGTGAAAATGTTTTATTTTCAAAGGATATATTTTTTTGGAGGGAATCACATGAGCGATGATAAAATCGGCAATAAAACAGGCTCGGAGGGTCTGAGCGAAACAGATAAGGGCTATTATGAGGATTTATATAACGACCTGCCGAAGGAGGTTGTGGATATCCTCATGCAGACGCACCCCCTCATGGGCAAGAATGACGACCTTGAGGCAACCGCCTACCGCGCACGCCGCCCCCAGAGACGCGAGGACGTGGAGGAGGTCAAAGAGGCGAGGATGCAGCAGGTCGGCAACGAGATTAACGAGGTGAGCCGCGCACCCCAGCAGGAGGGCGACCCTACCCGTTACGTTTCCCGCCGCGCAAGAAATGCGGAAAGCGCGCATACTTCCGCCCCGAAGGGGAATACAATGAATCAGGATGATTATGATGATGGGATTCAGTATGTAAGCGTGCTGCCCGCGCGTAAGAAATCCAAAATCGTGGAGGAGGTTACCTTGCAGACCGCTGCCCCCGCGAAGCATCATGGCAAAAAGAAAAAGCATAAGAAGGAAAGAGAACCCTTTGACGATATGGGCATGGAGGAAAGAGATTATCGCCCCCGTTATGAGGATATGGATTTTGAGGAGCGCGCAAAGCAGGAGCACCTTGACAGCCTCTATGACGATGAATATTATGACGATTACGGCAGAGGCAGAGGAAAGCTGCCGATGATTCTCGGCGTGATTGCCGTTGTGCTGATTATTTTCCTCATTTTCCGTACCGTCAGCCTGAGCAGTAAGCTGGAGGAGGTACAGAACCAGCTGACACAGTCTCAGGATTATAAACAGAAATACGAGGATATGCAGTTGGAAAATATGCAGCTGCAGGAAAAACTGGACGGTAAGGACACCAAAACGACAGGCAATTCTGATACTGCGGACACCAAGGCGGACACCAAAAAGGACACCAAAGCGGACACCGCATCCACATCCTCCGGCACCAAGGAATACACCGTAAAAGAAAAGGATACCATGTGGACGATTGCGCAGAGTCAGCTTGGCAATGGCGCGGAATATCAGAAGATTCTGGATGCCAACGGCCTGAAGGAGAGCGATACCTTAGTGCCCGGCACAGTAATTAAAATCCCACAGTAAGAACAGGAGTGTAGCATGAGCGATTTGGAGAAAAGAACTCTTGTGGAATTGAGAAAAATGGCGAAGGAGTTGGGGATTCCTGCCATTTCCGGTTTGAAGAAAAAGGAATTGATTGAGAAAATTGAGCAGTCCTCTGAGGTGCAGAAAAATGATTCTGTACCTCGGTCGGCTGCTTCCGACTTTTCTCACAGAAATTTCGACGAAAAAACCGAAGCTCCGCAGGAGCATACGGAAAGGGAAAAGCAGTTTTTTGAGGAATTGGGAGAGGGGATTCTGGAGGTACTGCCGGATGGATATGGGTTTCTGCGTGCGGAAAATTGCCTGCCCGGCGCAAATGATGTGTATGTTTCTCCGGCGCAGATTCGCAGATTTAATCTAAAAACAGGCGACAGAGTGATGGGGAATGTGCGCCCTGCCAGAGAAGGCGAAAAGGTCGGCGGTCTGGTTTATGTGCAGACGGTCAATGGAGATGCGCCGTATCTTGCGATTCATCGCCCGAATTTCGAGGAGCTGACACCCATTTATCCTGAGGAGAAGCTCAAGCTGGAAACAGTGCAGAGAGAACTTTCCGGTCGCATCATTGATCTGATTGCGCCTATCGGCAAAGGGCAAAGAGGGATGATTGTTGCACCGCCGAAGGTCGGGAAAACAATCCTTCTGACGAAGATAGCAAATGCAATCACCTGCAACCATAAGGAAGTGCATCTGATTGTACTGCTGATTGATGAACGCCCTGAGGAGGTAACGGATATTCAACGCTCCATCGAAGGGGAGAATGTGCAGATTGTGTATTCTACCTTTGACGAGGAGCCGGAGCATCATAAAAAGGTAACGGAAATGGTTCTGGAACGCGCGAAGCGCATGGTGGAGCAGGGGAAGGATCTAGTTATCCTGCTGGACAGCATTACTCGTTTGGCGCGTGCGTATAACCTTACGATTCCGCCAAGCGGACGCACGCTGTCCGGTGGTCTGGACCCCGCGGCGCTGTATATGCCGAAGCGGTTCTTTGGCGCAGCCAGAAATATTGAAAACGGCGGAAGTCTGACGATTCTTGCAACTGCGCTTGTGGATACGGGCAGCAAAATGGATGAGGTTGTGTTTGAGGAATTCAAGGGCACCGGCAACATGGAGCTGGTGCTGGATAAGCGCATGGCAGAGCGGAGAATCTTCCCTGCGGTGGATATTATGAAATCCGGCACAAGACGAGAGGAAAAGCTGTTTACCCCTGAGGAGCTGGAGTGTAATTATGCGCTGCGGCGGATGGCGGCACAGCTGAATCATACGGATATGATTGAAGGCTTTTTTGACCTGATGCGCAAGTCCAAAAATAACAAGGAATTCATGGAGCGGCTGCACGTTTGGGAAAAAACGTTAGGTCTGCATGAAAAATAACCTCGGTTTTTGGATAAATCTCTCAAGAATACGGAAAATGCTGATTTTTCGGGGAATTGCAGTTGCCAAGCCGAAAAAAATATGCTATAATGCTCATGTTGTCTTTAAATAACGTAGATTATTGATCAACAAATACGAAAAATGAGGTGAAAGAAAATGCGCGAAGGTATCCATCCCGAATACAAACAGGTAAAAGTAAGATGTAACTGCGGCAATGAATTTGTAACAGGTTCCACAAAGGACGAAATCAGAGTCGAAGTTTGCTCCAAATGCCATCCCTTCTACACAGGCAGCCAGAAACTGCTTCTGGAAGCCGGCGGCAGAGTTGAAAAGTTCAACAAGAAATACGGCAGAAAGTAATTCTTTTCGGATTGCTGAGCTGCAAAAAATCAAGACAGAATATAAAAAGGGCGAGATCGCAGGATCTTCGCTCTTTTTTCATGCAGGAAGATTGTCGAAAAAAGGAAAGTATGATATGCTATAAGAACGGATTATCGCTTGGCGGTTCAGTCACTCTCTGTAAAGGGGGTGATGCTATGAATTGTGTTACATATTCTGATTTAATTCAGATTGGTATACTTGTAGTAGCGCTTATCTCCCTGTATCAAAATAGGGGATAAATAAAAAACGACCGCCTAACAAGAGTTAGACGGTCTTTCTTGAGATATTAGGACTGACCGCCCGACCAAAAGCGGTAATCCTTTTATTGTAGCTATTATCGCCCTGTGTAAAAACAGGAGATAAATAAAAAATGTTGCCTAACAAGAGTTAGACGGTCTTACTTGATTAATCAGGACTGACCGCCCGACCAAAAGCGATAATCCTTTTCTTATCTTCATGATAGCAAAAGAAAGTGATTCTGTCAATAAAAGCGTTTTGCTTAAACGCGTTTGATATGCTATAATAAGTACCTGTTAAAAGGAGATGATTCTGTGTCAGATAGAAAAAGACCAACTAACATCGGCGGTCAGGCGGTCATTGAGGGCGTTATGATGCGCGGAAAAAAGATATATGCAATGGCAGTGAGAAATCCCGAAGGGGAAATTGTTGTGGAAAAGAAGCCTGTCGGCGGCCTAGGGAAAAGGGGACTGTTCAGATACCCTATTTTCCGCGGCATGGCGGCGTTTGTGGATTCCCTTGTTACCGGTACGAAAATACTGATGCGTTCTGCGGAAATTGCAGGCGAGGGTTGGGAGGAGGAAGAGCTTTCCCCTTTTGAGCAATGGCTGAAGGACAAGCTTGGGGATAAAATCAACGATATTCTGATTTATTTCAGTGTATTCATTTCCCTGCTTCTGGGCATGGGGCTGTTTTTTGTGCTGCCTGTTGCCATCGGGAATTTATTCAAAACCCTTGTGCCGACATGGGCACTGGGCATTATCGAAGGCTTGATTCGTATTGCGATTTTCCTTGGCTATCTCTGGCTGATTTCTCGTATGAAGGAGATTAAGCACGTATTCCAATACCATGGCGCAGAGCATAAGACGATTGCATGTTTTGAAAGCGGCAAGGAGCTGACGGTGGAAAACGTACGCCCCTGCACAAGGCTGCATAAGCGCTGCGGCACAAGCTTTCTGCTGTTCGTGATGCTGATTTCCATGATTGTGTTTTTCTTCGTTCGGACGGATGTATTCTGGCTGCGGCTGATTACAAGAATCTGCCTTGTGCCGTTTATTGCGGGGATTTCCTATGAGGTGATCCGCTGGGCGGGCAATTCAGAAAGCAGCTTCGTGAAAATCGTCAGTGCGCCGGGACTTTGTCTGCAAAAGCTGACAACGGCAGAGCCGGATGCAAGTCAGATAGAATGTGCCATTGCGGCAATGAAAGGGGTTCTGGAAGATGAGCCTGAGGAATAAAACCATTGCAGAGGCATTGCGCGAGGGGAAGCAGCGTTTGCGGTCGGCAGGAAAGGATGCCTACGCCGTTGAAGCAGAGCTGCTGCTCGAAAAAGCTGTCGGTCTGAATCGAACGGCTTTATTTTTGCGTGGAGAGGAGCCGCTTTCTGCGGAGGCTGCGATGCAGTATGAAGGCTTTCTTGCGGAACGGGAGAGCGGTCGCCCGACGCAGTATATCCTCGGCACATGGGAGTTCATGGGACTTCCCTTTTCTGTGGGCGAGGGCGTGCTGATTCCCAGAGGGGATACGGAAATTCTTGTGGAAACCATTCTGGAGAAGCAGCAGACAGAACCACTGCGGACGATTCTGGATATCGGGACGGGGAGCGGCTGTATTCCTGTCAGCCTGTCCCATTACGGGCAATTTGAATATGTTCTGGCGGTGGATATCAGCCGGAAGGCGTTAGGCTATGCAACGAAAAACGCGGCGGCAAATCATGCGGAAATTTCGTTTTACGAGAGTGATTTATTTCAAAATGTGCCTGCGCAGTGGAGAGGGCAGCTGGATGCGATTGTTTCCAATCCGCCCTATATTCCCAAGGAGGATATCGCAGGGCTGATGACGGAAGTGAAGGACTTTGAACCCATCAATGCACTGGATGGCGGTGCGGACGGTCTGGATTTTTACCGTGCGATTGTGGCAGAGGGCAGAGCATGGCTGAAGGAGGGCGGATGGCTCTTTTTTGAGATTGGCTATGACCAAGGCGAAGCCCTGCGCACGCTTTTGGCAGACTTTGGCTATACGGAAATCGGCATCCGACAGGACCTGGCAGGACTGGACAGGGTTGCCTTTGGGAGATATACAGGAAAGAAGGAGGGGGCATAAAAATGTTAGACCGTTTGGCGGAAATCGAGACGAAATATGAGGACTTGGCGGAGCAGATTAACGACCCCGACGTGATTGCCAATCAGACAGAATGGCGCAAGCGGATGAAGGAATACAGCGATATGACTCCCATTGTGGAGAAATATCGGGAGTATAAGCAGGCGAAGGAAGGGATTGCCGAAAGCCTTGCCATGCTGGAGGAAAAGCAGGAAGAGGATTTTCGGGAGCTTTTGAAGGAGGAGCTGGCGGAAAACAAGGAAAAGGCGGAAACGCTGAAGCAGGAGCTGACGCATTTGCTGATTCCGAAGGACCCCAATGACGAAAAGAATGTTATCATGGAAATCCGCGGCGGCGCAGGTGGGGATGAGGCGGCATTGTTTGCAGGGGATTTATTCCGCATGTATGCGCGCTATGCAGAGCGGAGAAAATGGAAGATAGAAATTATGAATACGAGCGAGAGCGACCTTGGTGGCTTTAAGGAAATTTCCTTTATGATAAAGGGCGAGGGAGCATATTCTCGTTTGAAATACGAAAGCGGCGTGCATCGTGTGCAGCGTGTGCCGGTGACGGAAAGCGGCGGGCGCGTGCATACCTCAACGGTGACGGTGGCAGTGCTGCCAGAGGCGGAGGAGGTCGATGTGCATATTGATATGAACGATGTGCGCGTGGATGTGTTCCGTGCATCGGGCAACGGCGGTCAGTGTGTCAATACAACGGATTCTGCGGTGCGGATGACGCATATCCCGACGGGGATTGTGGTTACCTGTCAGAATGAGAAATCGCAGCTCAAGAATAAGGAGCAGGCGTTAAAGGTGCTGTATGCCCGTGTATATGAACGGGAGCGGCGCGCGCATGATGCGGCAATTTCCGCCGACAGACGCTCGCAGGTCGGCACAGGGGACAGAAGTGAGCGTATCCGCACCTATAACTTCCCGCAGGGCAGGGTGACAGACCACCGCATTGGACTGACACTGCATAAGATTGATGCCATTATGGATGGCGATTTGAATGAAATGATGGATACCCTCGCAACGACAGACCGAATGGCGAAAATGCAGGAGACATAAGAGCAGAAAAGAGGATAGCAATGAAAGAATTGTGGGAATTATTTTCTTCTTTTGCACGCATTGGCGGCTTTACCTTTGGCGGCGGCTATGCCATGCTGCCGATGCTGCAGAAGGAGGTTGTAGAAAAGCGCCAATGGGCAACAGAGGATGAAATGCTGGATTATTTTGCAATCGGGCAATGCACCCCCGGCGTTATTTTTATCAATACGGCGACCTTTATCGGCTATAAGCAGAAGGGCATACCGGGCGCGATTGCGGCAACGGTCGGGAGTGTGTTCCCGTCGCTGTGTATTGTGATGTTCATTGCGGCAGTGCTGAAAAACTTTGCGGAGCTGGCAGTGGTGCAGCATGCCTTTGCAGGGATTCGCGTTGTGGTCAGCGTGCTGATTCTCAATGCCGTGATGGGACTGCGGAAAAAATCCATCGTGGATAAGCTTTGTGTGGTGATTGCGGCGGTTTCCTTCCTTGTATCCGTATGGGTGGATATTTCCCCTGTCTGGATTGTGCTGGCGGCGGCGATTCTCGGCATTGCTGTTTCCTGCGGAAGGGAGGCGAAGGAGAAATGATGAGCCTTCTGATTTTGATTTTTGAATTTTTCAAGATTGGGCTGTTTTCTATCGGCGGCGG
>UMKD01012031.1_pt1 | contig 20497 bp, 17 predicted proteins | sample 1966221 | NCBI WGS metagenome assembly UMKD01 (sample SAMEA4836167, study PRJEB28245) | human gut metagenome | biome: gut microbiome; material: fecal sample | place: Denmark | collected 2008
TGGCTATGGTCTCCGCCGCCTGCTTCCGCCATTCGGCCTCTATACTGGAAAACTTAGCAAAAATGGCTTCCTCCTGCTGCACGCTATCCTTCTCCAGACCGGCTAATTCCTCCCGCGGCAGTTGGATCAATTCCGCAACACGGTCTGCCTTTTTATCAGGATAGTAATGGGCGGACACTTCGATCTCCCATCCAGGGGTGATATGCGTATATGCCATGTCCGCCCCCTATCGCGCCATAGCCAGCCGCTTTTTATGAAGCGGCTTTTTCCTGTCGGTTGGGCGGGTGGCTTTGGTCGGAGATGGCTTGGGGTCTGCTGGCTGTGCCTGGACCGTCTTAGGCATCTGCTCTTTGGTGGCAGCCGGGGGCGGGGCCTCCACAGCCATGGGAGCCGCTTCAACCAGGTCCCCATCCTCCAGACACTCCAAAAGGTCGTCCAGCGTCACCCTTTCTCTTTTCGGAACCGGACGTGCGAGGGAATAGCCCTGCAAAAGCTGGCCATTGACGCAGAACAGTTCTTTTGCCTCCGCCGGGATGGGCGGGGATAAGGATTCAAAGCACGGTGCATACTGGTCAAACTTGCTCTGGATGTATCTCTGAGCCCCTTCCATGGTCTTGTACTTCTTGCTGCCCTCGTACTCAATGCGCTCTCTGGGGGATCGGGTATAACTCCAGTGCCCCTGAGACAGGCCGGGGGCCATATACGACAATTCCCAGGTCAGTTTCCATTCATCCACATCTTTGTTGATATGGAACTTCATTTTATAGACCAGGTTGCTGATCTCCCAGGAGCCGTCCTTGTGACGCTTCCACTCATTTCCCGTGTGTGTCACCTCCGGCGTTCTCATGTACTCTATCGCTTTTTGCAGGAGAAGGGTCTGCGCCCCATGCTCATCCCAGGCGGTAACGGCCTTCTTCATCTCCTCAAAGACTTTCTTTTCCTCCGCCTGGCTTTCCTTCAACCGCTTTTCCAGGTCCTTGACCGGGACATTCAGGAACGGCTTGAAGTCAGCCCTGTCGCCCCGGTAGTTGATCTGCCGTCTGACCTCCAGGTAAGAGCCCTCCCGGAGATAGCCTTCGCTGGGGCCGATCTCATAAAATGATTTTTTTGCCATACTGCACATTCACCTCCCTATCTGACCGGGCCGCTGGGCGGCGCCCGGTCCTTTTTCGGCGTCCAGCCCTTTTGATACCGATGCTCCAGCATGATCGTGCGGGCCAGAGCTTCCTCATTTTCGGGCAGATACCGAATGTGCCGGAGCGTCCCATACTCCCAAAACAAAGTTTCCATGGCCGCCCTGTACCGTTCCGGCTCCATGGAAAACCGCCTCCCGGAATAAAAGACCAGTTCCACGGCTTTGGCCTCCATCGCCGTGTTTTTTAATCGGCGGAGGTGCGCGGAAAAATCGAAGGAGCGTATATCCCCCGTGGGGCTGTCCCGGTCCCTGCCCTTGAGGACGACACAGTATGCCTCCTCTCCGGCCTCCGGGCGCTGGCTGGTCCATACCCGGTGGCCGTGGGAGCCGCGAAGGAACACATCCCATTCCCGGACACACAGCCCTCCGCCGGAACGGGGGAGCCAGTAGAAGGTCCGCTCCTCCATCTCGTATTCCGACACAGCCGCCTGGAGTGTCCAGAGGTCCGGGCGGAAACTGGCGGGGGGGGGGGGGGTGGAGGGGGTGGTCTGGCCGCACAACCTGTCCAAAACAGGAAACAATTTAATATTTGCCTCTTTCATCTTACCGGCTGCACCATCCTTGCCCGGCTGTGCCGCCGCTGTTCCGGGCGCACGGCCGGGGGCGGCTGGTAGTCCGGGTCCAGATACTTGGCTTCAAACTCCCACGCTGTCAGGTATTCCTCGCCATGGCGGTCATCAAAGTCTCCGGGGGCCAGGTCCAGATAGCCGCTGGGCGGCAGGGGGAGAGGGCTGGCGGTGAGCACGGTGCCGAAGTGCTCCACCGTGATATGCCGCCCCAGCAGGCAGGGCTGGCTCCAGTCGTTGGGGTCGCTCTGCATTTCATAGAGGTGCATCCACGGGGGAAGTGTGGTACGGTCCACCCGATGGATTGTGAACAGGCCGGGCACCGTCAGAATTTCCACGGCTTTGAGCCGTTCCTTGCTTGCGTTGATGTGATACATAACTTCCTCCTGTTATCTTCCCTCAATTTGAGGGGACTTTTTAGGCCGCAGGCCGCGGGTGTAAACAAAGGGATAGTCTTGGGCCAGCCGGTATTGTCTGGCAAGCGCCTCCGGGGTGACGCGCTTGCCCGCGACAAACTTACCGGGATGGACATACTGGGTCAGGCGTCTGCTCTCCGGGATATGATTCCGCACCTCCCAGGTGCCCACCACCTGGGCCTGCTCCGCCATGATCCGGCGCACATCCGGGTTATCCCTGGATGGCCGCAGTTCATACTGATACATTTGATCCGGGGTAAGGGGGGAGCGGTAAATGACCTCCCCCCAGGCCCGGAACGCGCCGTGCTCCACGCTGGTACGCTCATCGTAATTGAGAAAGCCCGTCAGGGGGTTATCCGGGTCCTTGGGATAGGTCCCTATGTCCACGGGCCGCTGGGTGGAGTAATAGCGGTAAAGTTCCTGCTGTTCCATCGCTCCACCCTCAACGCTCCGGGCCTTTTCGCGGTTTGGGCCGCCTGGCCTTTGGCTTTGGGATGGCGCGCTCCTGAGCCTCCCACTGCATCCGTCTGGCGTCATACTCGCTTTTGGCAGGTCTGCCAGGCTCAGGAGGAGCCATTTGGGTTTGCTGGGCAGAGGTTTCCGGCCTCCTGTCTTTTCTAAACTGTTGCAGACGGACCTTTACGGACGGGCTGCGCGGGGCGGGTTCCGCCTCCCTCTCCTGGGGCAGTTGCGCCATGTCCTTCTGCGGAGACGATGGGCTCTCCACAGAAGGGGCCTCCCGCTGGACTGCGGGCTGTTCCTGCGTTTTTCCCATATTGATGGACTCATGCAGGCGTTTCATGATCTGCTGAACAGCGGAGCGAAATGCCTCCTGCTCCCCCTCCGGCAGAAGGGCCGCCTGCTCCTCCATCTGCTTTCCCAGGTCCGCCGCCTGACAATGGCGCTGGAAACAGGGCAGAAGGCCGCGGGATACTTCATCGACACTTTGATGGATAAAAGGCGTCAATTCTTCCTGTAAAACTGTGCGGTATTCCTGCGGCACACTCTGAAATAACTGGTTTACTCGTGCCTGCCCATCCTGGTATGCACCGATATGGGTCCGCATCTGTTCCAGAAGGGAGCCGCCCGCCCCGATTTCCAGAGAGAGCCAGTAGCGGTCTGTCCGGCCGTCTTTCACATAGTCGATCTTCACCTTGACCGCCTGCGGCGTCCGTTCAGCCTCCCGGCACTCCTGATCCACCTGGCGTACATACTCCTCTGCATGGGAGAGAGGCATCTGTTTGCCGATGGGGAAACGCTCATCCATGCTTTCCGTGACGGTCACAATGGGCTCGCCCTCCGGGTCCAGGCTGGCGTCTGGGGCCTCCGGGCCGCCTTCTGCGAAGGGCGGCTTCATCAGGTCGTCCACAGCGGCGGAAATATCGTGGGCAAAGGCTTTCCATTTGTCCGCCACCGCCCGGACCGTACAAGCTCCTCGTTTGAAAAAGCCGGTGAACAGGCTGGCGCTCTCGCCCAGCAGGTCCTTTACATCCTGTTTCAGATTGCCGGTGCTCTCCTTCATCCGGCTGTTATGTTCCATGCTGCTTCACACTCCTATCGAATGGTTTTGGAAATCTCCCCTCAAATTGAGGGGACTTTTGAGGTCCGGGCCTGCTTCTTCCTGCCCTTGGTACGCCTCTTTTGGCTCTGCGGCACAGGCTCCGGGGGCGGACGGTCCAGGCAGCGGCTCTCAACGCCGTCGATCAGTTCTGCGGCGGTATTGCGAATACACTCCAGGGAGGCGCGCAGCTCCTTTTGCTCTCTGCCGCTGCTCCACCCGGTAATGTAGCCGAAGGAGTATTCGCTGGTGTCCAGGCCCAGGTACTGGCAGACGGTATAGGCCACGCTCTCCGCCTCCACCTCGCGGGTGCGCCGGTCCTTCTCATGGGCCCCTACAATGATCCCGCCCTCCACCGGGAGGGCGTGCAGCTTGGCGTGGGCGATCTCATGGACCAGCGTTTTGATGGTCTGGGCCTCGCTCATGCCGGGGCTGAGGGTGATCCTCTGTTCCGCGTGGTGGTACGCCCCATGGACGCCCGGTGGCAGGGGGCCCTCGCTGATGGGGACGGGGGAGATGGATTTTAAGGCGGACAGCAGCTTTTCATAGCCCTCCACGCTGCCCGTCAGGGCCTCCACCCCCAGGCTGGGGAGTTCCCGCCCCTCGGTCTGGCTGACATCAAACACCGTGGTCGTGGCGAAGCCAGTTTTTTTCACCCATTTCTGCTCTCTGGTAGTCTGTCCGTCCGGGCCGGTCTCCTCCACCTCGTCCCGTGTCCAGTAGGGGCAGGGGGCCAGGATGGTGATGCCGGTCTCGCCCGCCTTGACATGACGGCCGAATTTCCGCTTCCAGTCCCCATACCCTGCCACCATGGAGGCGTGCGGACACTGGAGTTTAATGAGAAAAATATTGCCGTAACTGTAATGGTGCAGTCTAGAGAGGGATTGCAGGTAGGCCGCGTACTGGTCGCTCTGGAACAGGCCGGTGATACCGTCCTCCAGTTGATCCGTCAGCGCCCGCACACGCTCCATACGCTCTTGAAAGTCGATTTTTCACACCTCCCCGGAAAGTCCCATCAAATTGAGGGGACTTTTGAATAGGAAAAAAGACCCGGACATGGTACGTTACCGCTCCATGCCGGGGGCTTTTCTGTGCCGCCGGGGCTTCCAGTCCGGGTGTCCGGGCGGAAGCTCCTCCCTGAGTTCATCCACCCGCTGCTTCATATTCTTCCGGGCGGCCTGCTCGTCTCCGAAGTAACGGCCAAAGTTGTACCCCTGGAAATTGTCGTGGGCATAACTCTTCCAGGTGACGTAGGGGGAGACCTCCGTGGGGCTGTACCCCAGCACTACCTCGGTATCTCCCACCCGGCGGCTGTCGATGATCTCATAGCTCTGGCACATTCGTTTCCCGCTCATCCTGTTCACCTCACCGGCGCCTCAGCCTTCTTTACGTTTTTTCCCGCCGCGGCCTTGGCCTTTTGGCGCTCCATAACCGTCTGACGCAGTTTCAGGCCCTCCAGGATGCCCTGCTTCACGTCGGGGATGGTGGTGCGCTTGTCAGGGAAGAAGGGCCGCAGGTCCTCCTCCAGCATTGTGACCTTCAGCGGAGGCATTTCCTCCCGCTTGGTGGGGGCCACGGCCTGCACGATCTTCTCCGTGGTCAGACTGCCGGCCTGGCTCTCCTTCTTCAACTCCTTGGCCTTGGTGCCGGAAGGAACTTTATCCTCCTTCTGGATGGCGTCCGCCAATACCTTCTGCTCCTTGGGCTTCATTTGGGCAATATCTGCGCCGGTGTTGACCGGGATCTTCCCCACGTCTACCATATCCTGGAGTTCCGGGACCAGTTTATTCAAAGTCTTGTACCGCTGGATGGTGGCGGGGCTCTCGCCCATCTGCTGGGCCAGTTCCTCGTCGGCGTTCATGCGCTTGATCCCCAGGGCCTCGTCCTGTGCGATCTCCTCCTTGGTCCGGCGGCCCATCTTCCGTTTCATGGCGTCGGTTTTCATCTGATAGGCGCGGGCCTTCTCCATGGGGCTGATCTCCTCCCGCTTGAGGTTGGAGTCCACCATGGAAATGATGGCCTCGTCCCGGTCCAGATTGCGGACGATAACAGGAATATTCTCGATTCCGGCCAACTGGCAGGCGCGCATACGGCGGTGGCCGGAGACCATCTCATAGCCGCCGTCCTTATGGGGGATAACCATGACCGGCTCCAGCACGCCGAATTTCTTGATGCTGTCCACCAGGTCCCACATATCCTTGTTGTCGCGGACCGCGAAGGGGTGCCCTTCAAAGGGCCGGATATTCGCCACCTTCATGGTCGTGACCGTCTCCGGCTGGCCCTCCTTGGTCAGGGGGATTTTCAGGTTTTTGGGCAGTTCTTCATCCTCTGGCTCCTTCCCAGCAGGGGGCTCCGGGGTCTTGTCTGCCTTGGAGGGCTCCTCCGGGGGATAAGGGACCAGCTTGCCGGGGACCGGCATGAGCGGCTTATCCCGGTGCCCCTTACGGTACTCACTGGCTTGGGCAAGGGACATTTCATACACATCCGCCCGGACCTCCAGCATCCCCGCCTGCTCCAGCGCCTTGCAGCGGTGGAAACCGTCTACCAGTTGAAATTCGTCCTCCTTCTCGCTCTTGCGGAGAATGACGGGCTTTTGAAGGCCGTTTTTCTTAATGTCCGCGATCAGGCCGCTGTAATCCTTGCGGGGCTCGTCCTTGACATAGGTGCCGGGCAAAGGTTTGATTTTGGAGAGGGCAACGAAACGCAGGTCGGGGGATTGCGGCTCCTGCTCCTTTGGTTTGGCCGAAGTGTCTGCGGGGGCCTTGGACGCCTCTTGTTTTTTCCCATCCTTGGGCTTACCAGGATCAGACACAGGAGACTTCTTCCCCTCGGCAGGCTCTGCGGGCCCAGACGGGCGTGGGCCGCCACTGCCGTCTATTTTTTTATGGGCATCAATATTAACGAAGGTGTCCAGATTGCTGTGGAGCTGCCCCTTTTCCTTGAGTTTGTCCGGGAGATTCATCACTGTGGCGTTTATCGTCTTGATACCCAGTTTTTTCGCCGCGGCAAGACGCCGGTTGCCGTCAATGACTTCATATTTGCCATCTGCGGTCCGGTTGATGTTAATGGGCTTTTTCAACCCATTTTTGCGAATATCCTCGACTAGCATCTGGAAAGTGGGGTCATTTTCCGCTGCCACAAAAAGGCTGTTCTCCATGATTTCATCCACAGGAATTTGTGATACGATGTTGACACCATCACTCTGGGATTTTGCGGTATCAGGTTGACCGGCGGATTCCTTTTCCTCCGCAGGGGCTTTCCCGTCGGCAGGCTTGGCGGAGGCGTCCGCAGGGGTCTTGGGGACCTCCGGCTCCTTCTTCCAATCGGCAGGCTTGGCGGGGGTGTCTGTGGGGGGCTTGGGGGCCTCCGGCTCCTTCTTCCCATCGGTGGGCTTGGCAAGGGTATCTGCGGGAGCCTTGGGCACCTCCGGCCCTTTCTTCTCGTCGATAGGCTTGGTGGCTCCAGCGGCAGACGGCTTTTCCGTCCCTGGAGGTGCAGATGTGTCCGGCGGCGCGCTGGGGACCGGGGCGCGGAACGCTCCGATCAAAGGGTTTTTCTTGGGGTCTGCCATAGTCGTTTTCCTCCTTTATGCCGTGGCGTTTTATTAAAAACTCCCCTCAATTTGAGGGGAGTTTTGCTCGTTTGGGACGATCCGTGGGAAAACCGCCCTTTGGGTGTGCTTGGCGGCGGGCAGGTCGGCCAGTGTGGACGGGAGGCCGTCAAAGTCCTGGTCGGTCCCCAGGATTGAGGCCAGCAGCACAACATCGGCCCTGTCTACGCCGTACCTCTCCGCCAGCCAGTCCAGGTATTCCCGGCGGTTGGAGTAGTCTTTTGTTTTATAACGGCTCATAGGGACTACTCCTCCTGTTCATTCCCGCTGTGGATAGGAAAAGTCATGCTGGACTGCCGCCTGATAATAGGGACTCATTGTGACTGGCGCGTTATATAGGGCGGTCAACAGATAGGCGCGGATATTACGTATCTCTGTTGTGTTGCGTCTCATGCAGTCAAACACATATTCCAAATGGCCATTGTCCAACATTTGCAGCCGCCCTTTTACCTGCTCGGCCGGCATTTCCGCCCCTCCAATGCGAAAGGTAGGCCGGGGGCTGCATAGCGTGTCCACGATCAGTTCTGTCACGCTTTCCACGTCCTCATAACCAAACTGCTGGCAGAGAAGGGGAAATTCGATTGCTTCTTGCACTTCTCTCCGGCACTCGCTTCGATCTATCCATCTGCTCTCCGGGACTGTGGCAGATGGATGGATAGATGGATAAAGCTGACTGAGATCAGTCTGATTAGATTCAATATAACTTGCGTCCGATTTTCGGAAGTCTGCACTTCCGATAACCGGAAGTCTTGACTTCTGTTTTTCGGAACTCTTGACTTCTGATTTTCCGAAGTCTTGACTTCCGAAAATCGGAAGTCTGGGAATGTCTTGCGGCACAGCGGGTTGGGACGGTATGGTGCGGGTGATGAAGCGTTTAACATAGATTTTGGTGGGGCGGCCCTGCCCCTGCTTGACCCGCTCAATGAGGCCGAAACCTTTCTTGCCAGTGTCCAGTTCTGCCAGGAGCCGGACCGCCTTTTCATGGCCGCAGTTCAGGTCCTCTTGTATCTCGTCCAGGGTGTAATAGATGAACACACGCCCCATATCGTCATACCAGCCGTTTTTGGCGGACAGGCCCATGCGGTCCAGCAGGAGGCCGTATAAGAGTTTTGCGTCTGTGGACAACTTTTTGAACGCCTCCCCGGTAATGAGTTGTCGGGGAATCCGGTAAAAAGCAAATTGATTGCTCTCATCGCCATAGTAATAATCGAAGTTCATGTTCTGCCTCCTGTCGTTTGGGGATAAAAAAAGGGCGTTCCTTTCGGAACGCCCTTAGGGGATTAGGGGGATGGCAATCTTCGGATATATCAATCTGTGAGGAGCAAACGAAAGACATATAATTTGGGCTATTCAATCTCTCCATGAATCTCGCGCACAATTCCCTCACGCAATAGAGATTCAATGACCGTTCGCAATTCTCGTATTTTTTCTACTGCCACTTGTCCTGTTACTAATTTTCTAATTGCATTCAGTGGCTTTATTGCTTTTTCAGATGGTGCTTCAATTCCAAGAAAATGTTCAAAATCCACATTAAAGTGATAGATTTGTCTTGTGAAGTTGTTTCTTGACTCTACTATAAACTGATTAATGACACGCTGTACTTCAGAAGTATCCATGTCAAACAAAACAGAGTGAGCAATTCCAAGTTTTCCAAATAGGTTCATATATCTATTAATATTGAACTTACCCATTGCGTCTAAAATATATATGCCTTTTTCTTTTAGATCGCCCCATTCTGTTGACAGCAGATAATCAAAAACAGCCTTCTCTGTGGCACCTTCACATACAATAACGACATTTGCAAAAAACATTCCGGCTCTTTCTGAATCAATCCACGATAAATATCGAAAGCTTTCTTGTTCCAATAATTCCGGTGCCTCTGGATCTTTATCTTTATATGGTCTATATGCTCGTTCAGAGATAGTACCAGTTTCTCCATGTCGTTTAATTTCACCAAGAAGAGACAAGTTTTCGTGAGTAAGTTCTTCGACATCAGTATGACTTAATTGATATGCAGTTGTTTTGCCCTCGCTTTTATCGAGTCTAATGATTTTATCAAAGTCTTTTATATTTCGGGAGGCAAATGTCGTAGAGTGGGATGTAACAACCACTTGCATATTATCAGTACGGGAAAGCTGCTCAAGATTATAATTCATCGTTTCCTGTTGTGATATATGTAAAAACGCTTCTGGTTCCTCAAAGGCGATAATAGTCAAGTTGGGAGCAAATTCTTCACTGATATTGGGCGTATGATCGATATACTTAGTGGAGAGTTTTATAAGCGTGTAAATCAGGTTCCGTTGAAATCCCTGCCCATAATTTGAAAGTTCGACTTTACTATCAATAACCCTGTCAATCATTGAAAATTGTATCTGATTTTTGATAATCGTATCAATATCGGTAGAAGCAATATCAATATCGCACGAGATTCCCCATGATTGGATTTCGTTATTAATATCATTGGTAAGTGAGCTTAGTGATAGGCCATTCGATGTAACTTCGTCTTTGATTACCCTCGAGAAGTCTGAATACTGTTGTTGCAATTTTGTGAAAGCCGAGCTTGATTTTGCTATATTCTTAACTACAAACTCAATAATACTTTTCAAGGGAGATGTTCCAGATGTTTTGGTAATGTCCTCTATTTTATTTACTGCGGGAATGTAAATCAAATCACCGATTTTCCCAAGCGATACATTTTTTGCCCCATAAAAATTCCTGTTGGACAAGACACCATGTTCATATGCAAAAATATTGCTATTTGATGCTTTGATTGGAAAATCTTTATTATCAGTCTTAAAGATTCTTCGCAGTTTAAGAAACCCATCCGCTGTTTTATATTCTTCTTTGAGAAGCGCTTGCTCACTCTCCGTCGTAGAAAACGTTATTTCAACCCATGACTCGTTATCAGTAGTCTGTATTTTAGGAAAATCCTCTGCGTCATTAAACTTTATTTTGTCATAAAATAAACGCAACGCAGCCAAAATATTACTTTTCCCTACATTGTTTTGACCAATGAGGACAGAATAATCAGCCATATTAATGGTGCAATCAAGTATTGAACGTATATTATGAACTTGCATCTTTGAAATTTTCATATTCTACCTCAAATAACAGTAATCCATTACAGTGTGTTTGGATTGTAAATGTAGCAAAATTGCCCAAATGTACTTTTTCTATTTTAATAATACCAAAAACAAGCATTAATCGCAATGGGATAACCAGATAAAAAGCAATAAGGCTATAAGGCATCTCGATTCGAGACACATTATAGCCTTACTAGGGAATAGCGCAAGCACGGCAATCAGCGGATATATCAATCTGCAAAGGGAAAACGAAAAAACTCGTTTTAACGAAAGTTAAAACGAGTTTTTTCCGTTTCCTTGTGGTGGAGATAAGCGGGATCGAACCGCTGACCTCTTGAATGCCATTCAAGCGCTCTCCCAGCTGAGCTATACCCCCGTGTATGCCTCCTCAAAATTTCTTTCGAGGAGAAAAATTGTTCATGTCGAACTAACAAGGAAACAATGTTAAGTTGTCGGTTTGGGTCTTGTGCTGTCGCTCATTTGGGGGTACGCGCTTGCGCGGTTACGGCTCCCAGCTGAGCTATACCCCCATGCCGTTTTGTTTTTCATCGTTCCGTTTGGCTCGGAACAATTGATAATATAGCACAGGGAGTCGAAACTGTCAACACTTTTTTAAGGAAATTTTTGCTTTTTCAAAAAGTTTTTTGTCAGGTACGAAAAGCGCTCTGTTTGCAGGGTATTCCCAACTTTTCACCCTCTCGCAAACACGGTGTAGCGTCCGCTCGGCGCGTCGAAGAAGTTTTCGCCTGCGACGGATTTGACGTGCAGGCCGTCGCTGCCGCGCAGCAACGTAAACGCGCCGTAGCGCACCGTGCCCGCATTCTCGTTCAAGTGATAGCCAAAGACCATGCCCTCGCCGTTCGTGCCGAGGTAGTTGAGCTGGCCGGTGTACTCAAAGTAAATCCCAACCTCGCTGTTGATGTCCTGCACCGTGAGGCCGCCGCCATCCGTGAGCGTCAGAATATAATCGCTGTCATAGCTGCCCTGCTCGGCGGTGTCGTGCGTCACGGTCGCCGTCCACTCGCCGAGAAATTCCGACGGGATCGTGTAGTCCGCGTCGCTGACCGCGCCGGAGAGGTCGTGTTTCTCCCCTGATGCGTCGACGGCGAACACCGTCTGATACGTGCCGTAGTCCTCCTCGACCTTGCCGGACTCGAACGAAACAATGCCCTTCACGCCGCCGAGCGGTCCGCCGTCGCAGAGGAAGCCCGCCGTCAGGCCCTCGAGCAGGTTCACGTACTCCACCGTGCCCTCGCTCGTCAGCAGGAAGATGTACGGGAAGTACCCCTGCCCCACCGAGCCGACGAACACATCCGTGTAGTTGGAATACAGGCCTTCCACGGGGTAGATGGTCTCGTAGTCAAAGCGGAAATTCTCCGCGTACCACGCGGAGTCCGCCGTCTTTTCAAAGCTGACGGTCAAATCGCCGCCCGAGAGCGCGGCCTTGACAAAGCTGTCCTGCGCCGTCTTCTCGACCGTCTCGCGCGCGGAGAGGTCGAGCGCGAGGTCAGCGTCGTAGCTCTCCGCCCCGGCAAACGAGCCGATGGGCACGATCATATGCAGCGCGCCGCTGTCGAGATAGAGCCGCATCTCCGCGTTGATGTTCTCGTCCGAGAGCGTCCACGCGCGGCGCTCGGCGTAGGACGCGATGAAGTCCGCGCCGCCCATGCTGCCGCTGAGCGCATCTCGGTACGTCTCATCAAAGTAGTTTGCCGCGGTGCGGCGCGCCGCTGTGATGAAGTCCTGCGTTGAAAGCTCGCAGCGCGCCAGCAGGTCCTCGCTCATGAGGCGTTTGCCGCCGAAAAAGTCGTAGCTGTAGGTCTCCGTCGTGCTCGTGTCGCCGTCCATCTCCGCGCGCACCACAAGGCAGAGCAGGCTGTCGTTCCAGTAGCTCGTCCACGTGACGGAAAGGCATGTGAGCGAAACGCGGGAGGCCATCATGTTCTTCTGCTCCTGCACGAGCGCGCCGAATTGATCGGCGATCTCGTCGTTCAGCGCGGCGGCGACCGCCGTTTCCGACATGATTCTTGGCACATGGTAGCTGTATGCGAGCGTGTTGTTCTCGGCGTCCGTGTACTCGCCCTCCTCGCTGTAAAGCTCGGAAATGAGCGAATCGTCGTAGCCGGACGGGGTGTCGTCCGGCTCCTTTTCGCCGCAGGCGGCAAGGTTCAGCAGCAAAAGCGCCGTGAGCAGCGCGGTGGTCAGTTTTTTCATAGGCTTCTCTTCTCCGATCTCAAAGGTCTTGTCTTTTCTGCCATTATAGCGGATTTTTGCAAAAGCGCAACGGCTTTTCGCGCGCGGCAGCGCGCGCCGATTGACAGAATTCCGACAAGGTTATAGAATATGTGTACTTTCAAACCTCAGGAGTTTTTATGTACGATTATACACAAGCCAAAATGAACGACGACGCCATCCGCGCCATCAGCTCCATCGGCCTCGCCCATCTGGGCGACGCGGTGTATGAGCTGCTTGTGCGCACATATCTGTGCGTGCACGGCAAGGCGACGGGCAAGGGCCTTCACCGCGCGACGGTCGAACTCGTCTGCGCGCCGCAGCAGGCGCGCTTTGCCGAAAACCTCTTACCCCTTTTGACGGAGGAAGAGGCCTCTGTGTTCCGCCGCGGGCGCAACGCGAATGTCCATTCCATTCCCCACCACGCCGACCGCGCGGACTATCAGAAGGCCACGGGCCTCGAGGCGCTGTTCGGCTGGCTGTATCTGCGCGACGATCACGCGCGCATCAACGAGCTTTTCAACCGGATGATGGAGGACGACAATGCCACTTGACGCGATCTGCCTGCGGGCAGTTTTACACGAGCTGAGACCTCAGCTCATCGGCGCGCGCATCGACAAGGTGCAGCAGCCCGCGCGCGACCAAATCGTTCTGCTGCTGCGCGGCAATCTGCGCCTGCTGCTCAACGCGGGCGCAAACCAACCGCGCATCCAGCTCACAAACATTCTGCGCGACAACCCTGCCCAGCCGCCGATGTTCTGCATGCTGCTGCGCAAGCACTTAGTCGGCGCGCGCGTGCTGTCCATCGAGCAGCCGGATCTTGAGCGCATGGTGATCCTGACGCTCCAGTGCACGGACGAATTCGGAGAGATCAGCCAAAAGCAGCTCGTGCTCGAGTGCATGGGGCGGCGGTCGAACCTCGTCCTGCTCGACGCGCAGGGGCGTATCGTCGAATGTCTGCGCCGCGTGGATGCAGACCTTTCCGCCACGCGCCAACTGCTGCCCGGCCTTTTTTACCATCTGCCGACACCGCTCGACAAGCTGTCGCTTTTATCGCAGGAGGAGGACTCCCTCGCCCTCGCGCAGCGCGGCGGCGACGCGGAGCAGGCTGTCGACAAGTGGGTGCTCGACCATTACACCGGCATTTCGCCGCTGATCGCGCGCGAATTCGCCTTCCGCGCGGGACGCGAGACCGACGTGCGCTTCGGCGCGCTGAATGATACGCAGCGCGGGGCGCTGGTGCAGGAATTTTCCGATACAGCCAACGCTGTAAAGGAAGATAACTATATGCCCGTCATCCTCTACCGCGACAGCAAGCCCGTGGATTTCACCTACCGTCCCATCGCGCAGTACGGCGCGGAAACGCAGGTCGAGACGCGTGAGAGCTTCTCGCAAATGCTCGACGAGTTCTACGACGCGCGTGAGCGGCAGGAGCTCTCCGCCCGCCGCGGCCGCGAGCTGACGCACGCGGTCACGGTCGCGCGCGACCGCATGGCGCGCAAGGCCGAGAACTTAAAGCACGACTACGCCGCGACGCAGAAGCGCGACGAATTCCGCCTGCGCGGCGACCTCATCACCGCAAACCTGTACCGCATGAAGAGCGGAGAAAAAGTCTTGCATGCGGAAAACTACTATGAGGACGACTGCCCGACCATCGACATCCCGCTCGACCCGCTGCTCTCCCCCCAGCAGAACGCCGCGAAAAACTACAAGCAGTACAACAAGCTCAAGACCGCCGAATCCCACCTGCGCGAGCAGATCGAAAAGGCGGAAAACGAACGCGCGTACTTGGAAAGCGTCCTGCAGGAGCTTGCGCAGGCGGAGACTGAGCAGGAATTCAATGAGATCCGCCGCGAATTGCAGGAGACGAACTATATCCGAAAGTCGAGCGGCAAAAAGGAGCTCAAGCGCGCCTTCGCCCCGCGCACATTCAAAACGTCGAGCGGGCTCGAGGTCCTCGTCGGCCGCAGCAACGTGCAGAACGATCAGCTGACGAAAAAGGCCGACAAGCGCGACTACTGGTTCCACACCCAGCACATTCACGGCTCGCACGTCATCCTGCGCTGCGCGGGACTCACGCCGAGCGACGATGATCTGCGCGAGGCCGCAATGCTCGCATCCTACTTCTCGCAGGCGAAGGAGAGCAGCAGCGTCCCCGTCGACTACTGCCCCGTGAAGTTCGTCAAAAAGCCCGCGGGCGCACGCCCCGGCATGGTGACCTACGACAATTACCGCACACTCTATGTCACGCCCGAAGAAGGGCTTGTCAAAAAGCTCTTTCTCAGGTAAACTATCGAAAAGCGATTCCCCTCTCCCCTGTTGGACGACAAAAGCAAGTTTGATGTTGGAAAGGAGAACCCCATGGATAAAAAGAGAAAAACCGTGCTCATCGCCGTCGCCGCGATGCTGCTCGTCGTGGCTATCTTTTTGCTGCCGCGCCGTGCGCAGCCGCTCGGCGAGCTGATCCCCGCACCTGAGGCCGCCCGCGTCGACGGACTCTTCTGCATTTCGACCATTGTTCCCACGCCGGACGGCTACGGCACGTTCGACACCGGCGACTGCCGAGTAGAGGATGACAGTGAGGCCGCCGCAGCTCTGCGCAGCGCCATGTCCGAAATTTCGGTGCAGCGCTATTATCGTTTGCCCACGTCGCTCCTCTCCCGCTTCACGCAGAACGAGAACTATGTCACCGTCTGGTGGATCCCCGAAGACGGACAGAAGCACGACCTATACCTCAACTGGGACGAGGGCTTCATCTACGATGACGCCCACCCCGCCGTCGCCTACAAGATCGACGGCGACGCGCAGCAGGCGTTCAGTCAACTCTGCGCCATCATCAGCGAGTACGGCGCGTACACCCGATAAAATTCAGCAATAAAAAACTCCGTATGAGAAATCTCATACGGAGTTTTTTTGCGTCCTTACAGCATTTTCTGCGGCATCTGCCACGCGTTGTGGTCGGTGTGCAGCAGGTGGTGCGACTTTTCGCCAAGCGGCGCGCCGAGGTAGTCCTTGTAGAGCGCCTTGACATCCGGATTCTCGTGTGAGAAGCGCAGAAGCTCACCCTGATCGAGCCGCCAGAGCACGTTGCCGCGCTCCTCGGCAAGCTCGGTACCGTCGTGGATGGGCTGGCCGCCGCCGCCCGCGCAGCCGCCGGGACAGGCCATGACCTCGACAAAGTCATACGCTGCGTCGCCGCGCTTGACAGCCTCAATGAGCTTGCGGGCTTTCCCGAGCGAGCTCACGACCGCGACGCGCACGTCGCCCGCGCCGGGGATGTTGAACGTCGCCTCCTTCCACCCGTCCATGCCGCGCACGGCGGTGAAATCGTCAGGGTCAGGATTCTTGCCCGTGATGAGGAAGTACGCCGAACGCAGCGCCGCGTCCATCACGCCGCCGGTCGTGCCGAAGACGACCGCCGCGCCGGTCGCGGAGCCGAGCGGGCTGTCGAACTCCTCCTCGGGCAGGTACTTGGGTTCAATGTGATTCGCGCGCATCATAATGTTCAGCTCGCGCGTCGTGATGCTCACGTCGACATCGGGGTCGCCCGCGTCGTTTTTCATCGTCGGCAGCGCGCATTCGCTCTTTTTCGACACGCACGGCATGATCGAGACGACGAAAAGGCGCTTGGGGTCGATGCCGACCTTTTCGGCAAAGTAGCTCTTCGCCACCGCACCGAACATCTGCTGGGGCGACTTGGCCGTGGAGAGATTGTCCGTCAGTTCGGGGTACTGGGACTTCACAAAGCGAACCCAGCCCGGGCAGCAGGACGTGAACATCGGCCACTGATACTGGTCCTTGTGGGTGAAGCGCTCGATAAACTCGCTGCCTTCCTCCATGATCGTGAGGTCGGCGGCAAAGTCGGTGTCGAACACATAGTTGAAGCCCAACTCGCGCAGCGCCGCGACCATGCGCTTGGGCGTTGCGAACTCGCTGTCGAGCCCGAACTGCTCGGCCCATGCCGCGCGCACCGCGGGCGCGACCTGCGCCACGGTGACGATATTCGGATCGTCGATCGCGTCGAAGACGAGGCCCGTGTCGTCGCGCTCGCGCAGCGCCGCCGTCGGGCAGTGGGTGATGCACTGGCCGCAGTACGTACACTCGGTATCCTGAATGCGGCGGTTGTACGACGCGTCGACGACCGTGCGCGAGCCCGTGCCGAGGAGGTCCCAGATCTTCACGCTCTGCACGTTTTCGCACACCTGGATGCAGCGCAGGCATTGCACACACTTATCGTTTTCGCGAATGAGCGGTGTGGAATAGTCCACCGCCTCGTGACGCAGCTTTTTGGGGAAGTGCGTGCCGCGCATGTTGAAGTCGTTCGCCAGCTGCTGCAAGGTGCAGTTGCCGCTTCGCGTGCAGTTCGTGCACGATGTATCATGGTGCGAAAGAATGAGACGCAGGTTCATGCGGCGTGCCTCGCGCGCCTTGGCGCTGTTCGTGAAGACGACCATACCGTCCGCCACCACATTGTCGCACGCGGGGACGAGGCGCTCCATGCCCTCGACCTCCACGCAGCAGATGCGGCACGCGCCGATCTCGTTGATGTCCTTTAAGTAGCACAGCGTCGGGATATTGATATTGACCGAGCGCGCGGCCTCCAAGATCGTGGTATTCTCGGGCACGGTGACGCTCTTGTGGTCGATGGTCAGTGTAACGTTTCTTACCATTTGCCTTTCCTCCCTCCGCGGAAGATGCCGTAGCCGAAGTGGTCGCAGCGCAGGCAGCGCGACGCCTCGGAGTACGCCTCTTCATCGGTGAGGCCGCACTCGATGCACTTGAAGTCGTGCTTGCGTTCGCCTGCCTCGCGCTCGGTGGTGTCGATACGGCCGTGGGGCGGCTTGTTGTTCAGCCGCGCCGTGGGGATCTCGACGCCGGGGTCGATCTCGTGGTGGAAGCCGAGGTATTCGTCGATATTCGCCGCGGCGACCTTGCCGGCCGCGATGGCGCGGATGACGGTCGCAGGGCCGGTGACGCAGTCGCCGCCGGCGAAGACGCCGTCCATATTGTCGATCTGGCCGCTGGCCTCGGCGACGAACGCGCCGCGCTTGATGGCGATCTTCGTCTGCTCAAAGCCGTGGGTCTCCACGCCCTGACCGATGGCGACAACGACAACGTCCGCCGCGATGCGCTTTTCGCTGCGCTTGGCCTTTTCGGGCGCGGGGCGGCCCTTTTTATCCATCTCGCCGATGATCTGCGGCTGTGTCCACAGCGCGACGGCGTGCCCGTTCGCATCGGTCTCGATGCGGACAGGTGCCTGAAGCGTCACGAGCTCCACGCCCTCGGCAACGGCGCCCTCCACTTCCTCGGGAAGGGCCGTCATGTCCTCCTGGCGGCGGCGGTAGACGCAGCTCACCTTGCGCGCGCCGAGACGAACCGCGCTGCGGCAGACATCCATCGCGACGTTGCCGCCGCCGATGACGACGATGTCCTTGTTGCGGAAGTCCGGCATGTAATCGTCGCCGATCTCGCGCAGCATCTCGACCGCGGAGATGACGCCCTCAGCGTCCTCGCCCTCGATGCCGGTCTTTTTATCCGTGTGCGCGCCGAGCGCGATGTAAAGCGCGTCGTTCTGCTGGCGCAGCTCGTCGAACGTCACATCGTCGCCGACATTGACGTTGACATGCACATCGATGCCAAGCGCCAGCATCGACGCGATCTCCGCGTCGAGCACTTCGCGCGGCAGGCGGTAGTTGGGGATGCCGTAGCGCAGCATGCCGCCGAGCTTCGCGCGCTTTTCATACACGGTGACCTTGTGGCCCATCAAAGCTAAGTAATACGCCGCGGAAAGGCCGCTCGGGCCGCCGCCGATGACGGCGACCTTCTTGCCTGTGGGCTCGGCACAGTCGGGCTGCGGCACGTAGCCCGCGTTATCCACCGCGTAGCGCTTGAGGCCGCGGATGTTGACCGCGTCGTCGATCATATTTCTTCGGCAGCGCGCCTCGCACGGATGCTCGCAGATGTACGCGCAGGCCGAGGGGAATGGGTTATCCTTGCGGATCAGGCGCACGGCGTCGGCGTAGCGGCCGTACTTGATGAGCACGAGATAGCCCGGGATATCCACGCCCGCAGGGCACAGCGCCACACAGGGAACGGGCTCGCGCATGCCGCCAAGGCAGCGGTGGCGCAGAATATGCTCTTCGTAGTCGTCGCGGAAGCCCTGCACGCCGTCAAGCACCAGGCGCGCCGCATCGCGGCCAATGGCGCAGTCGGCGCTGTTGACGATCACACGCGCCACGCGCTCGATGATCGAGATGGTCTCCATCGTGGCTTCGCCCTCGAGCACCTGCTCCATCAGCTCAGAAAGCTGGCCGAGGCCGATACGGCAGGGAACGCACTTGCCGCACGTCTGCGCATGGCAGAGGTCCAGAAAGCTCTTGGCCAGGTCCACCGGACACAGTCCCGGAGGGCTTGCGGCGATACGCCGCTCCACATCGCGGTACAGCCCGTCGATGACGGTCTGGGCATGGGAGGGCGTCATAATATCGAGTCTTGACACTGCTGTTTTCTCCTTTCACTGCTTGCCATCAGTGTAGTATCGGCCGGCAGGACAAATGCACGTATCCCGCCGCCTGATGTCAGCATCCATAAATAGATGTTATCTATAATAAACGCTAGTCATTCCATTTTCAATAGTCAATGCGGATTTTTTGTCATATTTTTCCATTTCACTCCATTTGCCTAACAAAGAAAAGCGAGGGCCGCAGCCCTCGCCTGTTCTTCCCTTTTATTTGCCGCAGATCTCGTCGAAGGTATCGGTGACGGCCTTCTCCGGCGCGGGCGTTGCGAGCGAGACAGCCACGATCGCAATGCACGCCGCAAGGAACGCGGGGAGCAGCTCGTAGATGGCCCACGCGCCGCCCATCGGCGCGATGAGATACTTCCAGATGAAGACCACCGCGCCGCCAGTGATCATGCCCGCGAGCGCACCCTGTTTGTTCGCGCGCTTCCAGAAGAGCGAGAAGAGCATCACGGGGCCGAACGCCGCGCCAAAGCCCGCCCACGCGAACGAAACCACGCGGAACACGGAGCTGTTGGGGTCCCACGCAAGCACCATGCCGATAAGGGCGATGGCGATGACCGTGGCGCGCGCGGCGAGCATCGTCGTGCGCTGGTTCATCTTCATGCCGAACGAGTGCTGCATGAGATCCTGCGACACGCTGGACGCCGCGGCCAAGAGCTGCGAGTCCGCGGTCGACATCGTTGCGGCCAGAATGCCCGAGAGGATGATGCCCGCCATGACGGCGAGCAGCACACCGTGGCGGCTCATCAGATCTGCAAGCTTGATGATAATGGTCTCAGACTCCGCGCTCGTCGTCAGGAAAGGCACCTTGCCCGCGGCGGACACGCTGTAGCCGATGACGCCGATGCACACGGCGATGAACATTGAGATGACAACCCAGATCGTCGCGATGCGGCGGGACTGGTTGAGCTCCTTTTCCTCGCGGATGGCCATAAAGCGCAGCAGGATGTGCGGCATGCCAAAGTAGCCGAGGCCCCATGCGAGCGTGGAGACGATGCTCAGAGCGCTGTACGTCGAGGCCGTGCCGGTCGCGGCGTCGTAGCCCTGCGTCATGTTGAGATAGCCCGGCAGCGCGCTGGCGTTGTCGATGACCGTGTCCAGTCCGCCCGCCTGCTGCACGCCGAAGCACACAATGACGATGAGCGCGATCGTCATGAAGATAGACTGGATCAGGTCGGTGAACGAAACGGCCATGAAGCCTCCCATCACCGTGTACAGCACGACCACAATGCCGCCGACGATCATCGCCGTGTGGTACTCCACACCAAAAAGGCTATTGAAGAGCGTGCCGATGGCCTTGAAGCCGGACGCCGT
>UMKD01003899.1_pt1 | contig 20495 bp, 18 predicted proteins | sample 1966221 | NCBI WGS metagenome assembly UMKD01 (sample SAMEA4836167, study PRJEB28245) | human gut metagenome | biome: gut microbiome; material: fecal sample | place: Denmark | collected 2008
AAAATAATATTATTTAAAAAATTAAAACAATAACTTTATTACTTTATTAAAAATTCGATTAGTTAAATCTCTCGCTTTCAAATTTAAATTATATGCGTGGAAGGACTCATATATGAACTATTCAGAAGAAAAAGAGATTTATCGTGAACGTGGTTATACAAATGATTTATTACCTAAAACACCGGAGCAACGAACATGGAAAACATTTAACTACTTTACGCTATGGATGGGTTCCGTACACAATGTCCCAAATTATCTAATGGTTGGCGGTTTTTTTATTCTAGGCCTTTCTACTTTGAACATTATGTTTGCCATCGCACTAAGCGCAATATGCATAGCTTTCGTTATGGTAATGAATGGTGCGGCGGGGTCTAAATATGGTATCCCATTCCCGATGCTACTTCGGGCATCTTATGGAATTAAAGGCTCACTCTTTCCTGGCGTATTAAGAGGCTGTATTGCTGCTATTATGTGGTTTGGCTTACAATGCTTTACTGGTTCATTAGCGCTATTAATATTAATCGGGAAAATTTGGCCTGAATTTTTAAATATAGGCAATGGTGAAACCTATATGGGGGTTACCATTCCAGCCTTTATTGTTTTCATCATTTTCTGGGCAATGAATGTTGCCATAGGACTAGGTGGAGGCAAGGTATTAAATAAACTTACTGCCATTCTTAACCCCTGTATTTATATTTTGTTTGGTGGTATGGCAATTTGGTCAGTTTCTTTAGTGGGCATTCAACCTATTTTGGATTATATCCCAAATGGTATTAGTGAAACGCCAAGTAAAGTATTCTTTTTCTTTATCGTTATTAATAGTGTTGTCGCTGTCTGGGCAGCTCCTGCGGTAAATGCTTCTGATTTCACTCAATATTCGACTAGTTTTAAACAACAAGCCATTGGACAAACCGCTGGCCTGTTAGTGGCTTACTTGCTCTTTGCCATTAGTAGCGTATGTATTTTAGCCGGCGCCAGTATTCACTACGGCGTTGATACATGGAACGTACTTGATATTGTTCAAAAATGGGATAGTTTATATGCCTCACTCTTTGCGGTAGTCGTTATTCTGATGGCGACAATTTCCACCAACGCTGCTGGTAATATTATTCCTGCAGGATACCAAATTGCTGCACTGTACCCATCCAAACTCACTTATCGTCACGGCGTTATTATTGCCAGCGTTATCAGCGTATTAATCATGCCTTGGAAACTAATTGAGAATCAGGACAGTATTTATACTTTCTTGGATATTATTGGCGGTATTTTAGGTCCAGTTATTGGTGTCATGCTATCGCATTATTTCATCGTAATGCGTACAAATATTAATTTAGATGTCTTATATACCCGTGCAGGCGATTATAAATTCTATGAGCACGGATTTAATATTACCGCTTTCGTTGTCACTGTTATTGCAGTTATTTTCTCCCTTGGTGGAAAATTCATTCCTGCATTAGAGCCTATATCACGAGTGTCTTGGTTTGCTGGCGTCATATTGGCCTTTGTTCTCTACTCTTTATTCAAAAAAGACACCACTAAGGTGGTTGAAAATAAAGTAAAAGCTACGAATGATTCAGATATCGGCATAAAAAACCCAATGTAATCTGAATTAAATACCCTATTCAGCCCGTTTTAATATATTGAAAACACGCTGAACAGTAATGTTAATAAATGAAATTATAATCTTATCTAAGGAATACCCTATGTCATACGATTTAATCATTAAAAACGGTACTGTCATTCTTGAAAACGAAGCAATTAAAACAGATGTCGCGGTAAAAAATGGCAAAATTGCCGCTATTGGCTCTGGTTTATCTGGTGCAAAAGAAGAAATAAACGCCGAAGGCCTAGTCGTTTCACCAGGTATGGTTGACTCTCATGCCCACATTTCGGAACCAGGAAGAACACATTGGGAAGGCTATGAAACAGGGACGCGTTCAGCAGCAAAAGGTGGCATCACAACTATCATCGAAATGCCATTAAATCAGCTACCTGCAACCGTTGACCGTGAAAGTATTCAAATAAAATTCGACGCTGCCGCAGGTAAACTGTCAGTAGATGCAGCCCAATTTGGCGGTTTAGTCTCTTATAATCTCGATAGACTGCACGAGCTAGATGAAGTGGGTGTTGTTGGCTTCAAATGCTTTGTTGCCACCTGTGGTGACAAAACTATTGATAATGACTTCCGTGATGTTGATGACTTTCAGTTTTTACGTGGTGCAGAAATTATCAGTAAATTTAACGACTCTCGTGTATTAGTTCACTGTGAAAATGCATCAATCTGTGATGAATTAGGTCGAGAAGCTGAAGCTCAAGGACGCATAACTGCTCACGACTATGTAGCCTCGCGCCCTGTATATACTGAAATTGAGGCAATTCGCCGCGTGCTATATCTGGCAAAAGTGGCTAATTGCCCAATACATATTTGCCATATCAGTAGCCCTGAAGGCGTTGCTGAAGTGACTAAGGCACGTAATGAAGGACAGGATGTTACCTCAGAATCTTGCCCTCACTATTTTGCCTTAACAACTAATCAGTTTGAAAAAATTGGTAATTTAGCAAAATGCTCACCACCGATTCGTGATGAAGCGAACCAAGAAGGCATGTGGGAAAAACTGTTTAATGGTGAAATCGACTGTTTAGGTTCTGACCACTCACCATGCCCACCAGATATGAAAGCGGGTCATGTATTCAAAGCTTGGGGTGGAATTGCAGGGATGCAAAGCTGTGTTGACTTGATGTTTGATGAAGCAGTGCAAAAACGTGGAATGGAACTCCCATTATTTGCCAAATTAATGGCAACTAATGCAGCTAAGATCTTCGGCCTTAAGCATAAAGGCTCCATTACCGTTGGTAAAGATGCAGATTTCGTGTTCATCAAGCCAAACTCACCTTATGAATTAAAAGCTCAAGATTTAGAGTATCGCCATAAAGTCAGCCCTTATGTAGGGCGCAAAATAGGTGCACAAGTTGCACGCACTATTTTACGCGGAGAAACTATCTACGATATTAATACTGGTGTTCGTGAAACGCCTATCGGGCAATTTATTTTAAAACACCAACAGTAATATGATGTAAATAATACAGCACACTCTTTACTGGGTGTGCTGTATTGTTATTTATAACAGGATGTAATTTATGTTTAGTTTGAACAAAGATAATATGTTATCAGGCTTGCAATGGTTCTTTTTTATTTTCTGTAATACAGTCGTTATACCTCCTACATTACAATCTGCATTTCATCTGAGCAATGCCACCACTTACACAATTACCCAGTATGCTTTTTTAGCCACATCACTGGCTTGCTTAATTCAAGCTATTTTCGGACACAAGCGCTCTATCATGGAAGGTCCTGCGGGGCTGTGGTGGGGAACGATTTTATCTGTTGCATTTGCAGAGTCTGCTCAAGGAACACCATTAGAGGTTATTGGTGGTAGTTTTGCAGTGGGAATTGCCATTGCAGGGATCATCACTGTCATTATCGGTTTGAGTGGAGCAGGAAAGTATTTGGCTCTGCTATTTTCGCCTGGTGTGATGGCAGTATTCATGCTGTTACTCGGCGCTAACTTAATTACTATTTTTTTAAAAGGTATGTTGGGCTTACCTTTTAGTGCCACAACAGATATTGTCCATATTAATTTCAATACATTCTTGTTAGCTTTATTTATCATGGTATTGATCATTGGAATTATTGTTTTACTCCCTCGTCATATTAATAAATATGCTGTACTGATTGGCTCAATATTGGGTTGGTTATTATTTTCAGTTATCTTTCGAAGTGGCTCAACAGGCGTGAGTGGCATTGGCTGGCAGCTATTCCCTCTCGGAAAAATTGAAACTATCAATTATGGTATTGTCACAACCTGTGTTGTTGCCTCACTACTAAATACGTCCAATACGTTTGGCGCGATTAAGGGAACAGATTTATTTCATCCAGATTCGCCAGCAACGCCAGCCATGTATCGTCGTAGTTTTATTAGTTCTGGTGCGCTCACTTTTGCCTGTTCACCACTAGGAATTGTGCCTTTCGCGCCATTTGTTTCTTCAATAGGGCTCATTACTCAAACCAACGATTTTAGTAAAAAGCCCTTTATTATTGGTAGTTTGTTATTCTTTGTTATTAGTTTCGTTCCCGTTTTGTCAGGGTTCTTTTCTACCTTTCCTTTAGTGATCAGTAGTACCGTGATGATGGTCACTTACTTACCTCTGCTTTGGTCTTCTTTGTTATTTATTCGTATTTTAGATTTAAACCCGCGCAATATTTATCGGCTTGCTTTGCCTATTTTTATTGGCATATTTTTGATGAGTGTTCCTCCAACTTACATGCAAGATATTCCATTGATAGTAAGGCCTATCATCACAAATGGGTTATTAATGGGAATTATTATTTCTATTATCCTTGAAAATATATTTAAGTGGGATGCTATAAAATAGAAAAGATAAATAAGTAAGATTTTATAGAGGTAATATGCATTAATTATATTACCTCTTTTTTATTCACTTAATGCTATGCAAAAAAAAAGCCCCAGATACATGGGGCAAATAAACGACTAGTTAAACTGTTTACTACTTACATTTACACTTAAAACATGAGGATCATTACATTCAAACAATTAGACTAAGTATTAGTCTCCTAATTTATGGTTAGCCATAATTTCAATTGCCTTGATTAAGGCTGAATGGTCATTATCTTGACCGCCATGTGCGGCACATAAATTGAAGAGTTCCTGACAGGTCGCGGTATTCGGTAAGCTCATCGATAATGCCTTCGCACCCTGTAAAGCAAGATTTAAGTCTTTTTGATGTAAAGAGATCCTAAATCCTGGGTCAAATATGCGTTTTATCATGCGCTCGCCATGAACTTCAAGGATACGCGAGGATGCAAATCCGCCCATTAATGCTTCACGAACGCGTGCAGGATTGGCCCCTGCTTTTGACGCAAAAACTAATGCTTCAGAAACAGCTTCAATGGTTAATGCAACGATAATTTGGTTGGCAACCTTACAGGTTTGCCCATCCCCATTTCCGCCCACCAAACTGATATTTTTACCCATTAATTCAAATAGCGGTTTTACCTTAGCAAAAGTCGAGTCTTCACCACCCACCATAATGCTTAATGTGCCTTGCTTAGCGCCAACTTCACCACCGGAAACCGGAGCATCTAAATACTGGCCACCTAATTCATTGACTTTTCTTGCGTATTCTTTGGTTTCAATCGGGGATATGGAGCTCATATCCACAATGATTTTGCCTTTCAACGCTGTAGATGCACAGCCGTTCTCACCAAATAGTACCTCCCCAACGTGAGGGGTATCTGGCACCATAACAAAGATAATATCAGCGTTTTCAGTCACTTCTTTAGCTGATGAAAATGTCTTTGCCCCTTCATCTGTAAGATAAGCCGGAATTTGCCCACGAGTATTTACAGCTAGCTCATGACCACCCTTTAATAAGTTAGCAGCCATTGGGCCACCCATAATTCCTAAACCGATAAAGCCTAATTTCATGATACTCTCCTAATTATAAATACGGTTTCATCCAGCCTAAACCCGCTTCTGTTGTCGTCGCAGGCTTATATTCGCAACCGATCCAGCCTGTGAAGCCCATCTGTTCTAGCTGTTTAAATAAATAGGTATAATTAATCTCACCCGTTCCTGGCTCATGACGGCCAGGGTTATCTGCGAGTTGAATGTGGCAAATATGCTTTAATAAACGTTTCATTGTCTCAGTTAGCTCACCTTCCATTCGCTGCATATGGTAAATGTCATATTGGAAGTAAATATTGGCATGACCGACACGCTTAATTACATCTTCGACCTGAGCTGATTTATTCAAATAGAAACCTGGAATATCGTATGTATTCACGGCTTCTACCAGTAAACGTATATTCTCTTTTTCTAACTGCTCAGCCGCATAACGAAGATTTGCTACGAGGGTTTCCATCGTTTTTTCTTCACTAAGAGATGAGTCTTTACGCCCCACTAAGCAGTTAATTTGTTTACAATTCAAGACGTTTGCATATTCAATTGCTTTTTTGACGCCTTCTTGAAACTCTTTTTGTCTTTCAGGCAAACAAGCAATGCCTCTTTCGCCACCATTCCAATCACCCGCTGGAAGGTTAAAAAGAACTTGAGTCAGTTTATTTTCATCTAACTCTTGCTTGATAGACTGTGCTGGAAAATCATAAGGAAACATATATTCTACGGCTTTGAAGCCATTTTTAGCCGCCAATTTAAAGCGCTGCATAAACTCTGCTTCAGTAAATAACATGGATAAGTTAGCTGCAAACTTGGTCATTTTCTCGCATCCTTATTTATATTGATAAAATGCGGTCGCGGTTGGCGCATCGGCTTCAGAAGTTGCTATCTCTTCGAATTCAGTCACATTATCCAACTCGGTTCCCATGGAGATATTTGTGACGCGCTCTAGAATGATTTCCACAACAACAGGCACACTGAATTCTTTCATGAGTTTTTCAGCTTGTTTGAATGCTGGCGCAATATCTTCTGGTTTAAAGACACGAATAGCTTTACAACCTAAGCCTTCAACCACTTTGACGTGATCAACACCGTATTCACCAATGGCATCATTATTGATATTTTCAAAGGAAAGCTGGACGCAATAATCCATATCAAAGCCACGTTGTGATTGACGGATCAGACCTAAGTAAGCGTTGTTCACTAATACATGGATATATGGCAATTTGAACTGAGCCCCGACCGCCAATTCTTCAATCATAAATTGGAAGTCATAATCCCCTGATACGGCAACGACCTTACGTTTAGGATCAGCGGCACATACCCCTAATGCAGCAGGTAAAGTCCAACCTAATGGGCCCGCTTGACCGCAGTTGATCCAGTGACGCGGTTTAAAGATATGCAACATTTGAGCGGCTGCAATTTGCGATAAACCAATGGTTGTGACATAGCAAACATCGCGGCCAAATGTTTTGTTCATTTCCTCATAAACACGCTGTGGCTTCACAGGTACATTGTCAAAATGCGTTTTACGTAACAGAGTACGTTTACGCGCTTGGCACTCATCTACCCATTTGCTGTAATCAGGTAAAGCACCCGCTTGTTTACGTGCTTTTGCTCGCTCAACCAAGAGCGCTAACGCCGCTTTAGCATCGGAGACAATCCCTAAATCAGGGCAGAAAATACGGCCAATTTGTGTAGGCTCGATATCAATATGTACTGTTTTACGGTCACCAACATATTTTTCTACAGAACCAGTGTGTCGGTTCGCCCAGCGGTTACCGACGCCTAATAAGAAATCAGATTCTAATAAAGTGGCATTTCCATAACGGTGAGCCGTTTGTAAGCCCACCATACCTGCCATTAATTTGTGGTCATCAGGGATAGTTCCCCAACCCATTAAAGTTGGAATGACTGGCACGTTACAGATTTCAGCTAACTCTTGCAGCTTATCTGCCGCGTCCGCGTTAATAACGCCGCCACCGGAGATAATCAGTGGTTTTTTCGACGCGAATAACATATCCAGTGTTTTATCAACCTGAGCAACTGTTGCCGCTGGCTTGTAAGCAGGTAATGGTTCATAAGTCTCTGGGTCAAACTCAATTTCAGCGACTTGCACATCAAAAGGTAGGTCAATTAATACGGGTCCAGGACGACCAGAACGCATTAAATGAAAAGCTTGCTGCAATACTCGAGGAACCAATGCGGTCTATAACACCCTTGTAGCCATTTTGGTGACCGGTTTTGCGATAGACTCGATATCGACTGCTTGGAAATCTTCTTTATGCAATTTAGCTCTTGGTGCTTGGCCTGTAATGCACAAAATAGGAATTGAATCAGCAGAGGCGGAATATAATGCTGTGATCATATCCGTTCCCGCAGGACCTGATGTACCAAGACACATTCCAATGTTACCCGGATTTGCTCTCGTGTATCCCTCAGCCATATGAGAAGCACCTTCTACGTGACGAGCAAGATAGTGTTTGATCCCACCATGCTTACGCATCGCACTATAGAATGGGTTTATTGCGGCTCCAGGAACACCGAATGCGGTTGTGATCCCTTCTTTTTCCAGTACATACATTGCAGCATCAACTGCGCGCATCTTAGCCATAACAACTCCTATTTGGAAAATTTTTCCAACTTTATTTTTTGTCTAAAAAAACCGTTTTAAAAACGGATTATCTATGTATTCTGTACTCGTTGGTTGGTCAGCTCATTGATCACCTGCTAACCACCTGTTAAATAGCCTCTTTTTAGCGGATGATTAACACCCGCTGATCTCTGGTCTTTATGATTGGCGCTCACCTAATGCCGAGCTGATATCCGCAGCAACGTCACGAACCAGTTCCCCTAGCTCAGTAAAACGTTCTTCAGTTACCCTTGCACTAGGGCCCGAAATAGATATTGCTGCTATCACTGAATTATTACGATCAAATATAGGTGCCGCTAAACAATTAAGACCCAGAGCATGTTCTTCATTATCAATGACATAACCCAGTTCTTGATAATGCCCTAACGCCTTTCTCAACACATTAATGCTGGTGATAGTTTTAGGGGTGAATTCTTGTAAACCAGAGCGTGTGACAAGCTCTAACATTTCCTCTTCATCAAGTGGGAACAATAATGCCTTCCCAGCCCCTGATGCATGTAATGGTAAACGACTCCCCAACGGTGCACACATTCTCACTAACGCATGACATTCGCATTGGCGAATTAAAACAGCATCTAAATTATTACGAATAGCCAAGTTTGCCGTTTCCCCTGATAGCAACATTAGCCTGCGCATAAATGGCCCAGCAACTGATACGACGTCCCTATCATTCATATATGTGGCCCCAACTGTGAATGATTGCAGACCGATATGCCACCAGCCAAGCTGTGAGTCTTGAAAAATAAACTCTGATTGCTCAAGGACTTTCAGCAAGCGAAATGTCGTTGATAAAGGCAAACCTAACTGCTCAGATAAAACAGAGACTGATGAGCTACCACCTGAGTTAGCCAGAAATTGAAGAATATCTAACCCGCGCTCAAGTGCTTGCGCACCTTTTGGCGAACTTTTATCTGTCTGTGGTCTTCCTTTTGTGCGTGGTTCAGTCATTTATTTTTACCTTTTATGTTTGCTATCGGCAGAAAGGAATTATATTACCTAGCCCTTATTGCCCAATAGAGTAGTTAAGGAAAAACTATTTGACAAGGCTCAGGGAGATCCTTAACGACACAATTGTCAGCACCGCCTCTATCTACCGTTAAAAAATCCGTTTGTGATTGAAATGCATAAATCGGATGATGCCAAACATCACGGTGATAGTTTACACCCTGCTTACCATTGGTGATAAATGCTCGTAAGGTATCAACTGGGATATCATCCCCTGGCTCAGCAACCACCACAATGAAACGCTCACCATTCATTGGGATAAAAGCTTGGCTGGAAAGCGGATGCTTTTCTAAAAGCTTAACATTCATTGGCATATCAATAGGTTCTGAACGGCTAATACTCATCAGAACGGGACTTGCATCTGTAATCTCTGCCTTACCTAAAGCATGATAACGTTCTGTCGTACCATCATTGATATGAAAAAATTCAGATCCTTCAACTTGGATGACGTCTCCATAGGGGGCAAACGCTTCCGGTGTCAGATCAGATAGAACAAGTTCCATTATTTTCTCCTAACACACTAAAAATTTTAAGCCACTATTTTGTACAACCACCTACATGACAAAATCAGTTTATCAGGTTGTATTACATTTAACATCATTTTTTGGAAAATTTTTCCATAAAAAATCACAGGTCACAGTTTTTCATTTTATTTTATATATAATTCCTTAATATTCAGTAAGATAATAATTACTAACAATTCTCCAGAATTTATACTTATCACTTTCAATTATGATGAAGCCTACTTAATGGATGACGTGAAACAAAATGCAGATCTAAAAAATATTATAAATTGGTTTTTCCTTTGACTTTAGGGAGATACAAACATGTTAGATCAAGAAACGATGACAACCTTTATCACTGTTGCGCAGTGTCAGAGCTTTTCTCAAGCCGCAAAACAACTCTACAAAAGTACTGCAACTATCAGTTACCGGATCAAAATCTTAGAAGAATATGTTGGCGTCCAGCTTTTCACTCGAACGACACGAACCGTTAACCTAACATCTGCGGGGGAATATCTCCTTGAACATTGCCGCGAATGGCATAACTGGTTAAGTAATATGCCAAATCAGTTACGGCTGATTAATGAAGGTGTCGAGCAAGAAATTACGATTGCAATTAATAACTTACTCTATGAGCCAAATGCCGTCGCTGACCTACTCCAACACCTAACCGAGCGCTTTCCTTTCACCCGCCTTAATATCACTCGGCAAGTGTATATGGGGGTATGGGATGCCCTACTCAGTAACAAATGTGATATTGCAATCGGTGTCCCAGGTTCTGAATCATTGGACAGCGACATGAATACCTTGTTTTTAGGCAAAATCGATTGGGTCTTTGCAGTTGCCAATCAACACCCACTTGCCTCTATTGATGGTATTCTTAGCGATGAACAACTGCGTTGTTACCCGACTATCAATGTGGAAGATACCTCGCAAGTTTTATCCAAACGCACTGCATGGCTATTATCAGGCCAACGAGAAATCAAAGTGCCTGATATGAAAACCAAAGTACTCTGTCACCTAAAAGGAACGGGGATCGGCTTTTTACCTGCCTCTATTTGCAAACCCTATATTCAAAACCAACAACTGATTGAGAAATCAATAAAAAGGCCTAGAAGACCGTCCCCCTTATCCTTAGCTTGGAATAGCAATCAGCAAGGGGAAGTATTAAAAACGGTCGTGAAACTGTTCAAACTGCGCGATCCCATCATCCAAAGCTTGCTGAGCCCAATTGACCCAGCAACAAAATAACGTTGAATGAATTACAAAATATCCAGATATTGCTTATGTGTTGGCGGTGGAAAGCTTTCATCCAATAAAGCAATATCGTCGTTGTCTAATACTAACTGGCAAGCGTGCGCATTTTGCAACATATGCGCCCTGCTACCTGACTCAGGAATAGCAACGATCCCATCACCACGGATCACCCACGCTAATGCAACCGTTGCTGGCACGACCTGATATTTTTGCGCAATCATCTTCAACGTTGGATGTCTAAGTAATTGATTACCGCTGCCGAGTGGTGAATAAGCCATTAATGGCATTTTTTTATGCCGACACCAGTTAAGTAATGAATAATCAATACCGCGGCTACCAAGGTTATATAGCACCTGATTTGTCGCACAATAACGTCCACCCGCGAGGTGATCGTACATATCTTGCAGTTCATTAATATCAAAGTTAGATATTCCCCAATAACGAATTTTCCCAGCAGATTGCAGTTTTTCGAAACCATTAATAGTCTCTTCGAGAGGAATATCGCCAGCCCAATGCAGCAAGTAAAGATCAAGCCTATCCGTTTTTAACCGGCGTAAAGATGCCTCACAAGCATTAACTAATGCTTTACCTCCGGCATTGAAGGGATAAACTTTTGATACTAAAAACGTTTCATCGCGTCGTCCTGAAATTGCTTTACCAATTAACTGTTCAGAAGCCCCATTGCCATACATTTCAGCGCTATCAATTAATTTTAAGCCTACATCAAGGCCTGCTTGTATCGCTTCAATTTCTTCTTTTGCACTTTTCCGCTGCTGCCCCAAATTCCAACTACCCATGCCAATTGCGGGTAAAACATCATGACCAAATGAAACGTTTTTCATTAATACTTCCTTGATTATCAAAGCAATTAATCACTATGGTATAATTCTAGTGCCTGCATCTCCTTTCAAGATAGCATCTATTTGCTTTAACGCACCAATATAAGCAGGTTTACCAGAACGCTGTACAAAACGGCTGACCGCCATCAATTTCGGTCCCATAGAACCATCATCAATTGCCATAGGGGCAACCTCTGCTACCGTTGCGCATCTAATCACGCTTTGCTCAGGAGTTCCCCAATTCCGATAGACGGCATCCGCATCTGTTAGAATAATTAGGTGGTCAGACTCAAGCACTTCTGCTAATAGTGCGGAGGATAAATCTTTATCGATAACCACCTCACTCCCACAAAATCCATTATCCTGCTGAATAACAGGAACACCACCGCCACCATTACAGATGACAATATGCTTTTGATCTAATAAGCATTTGATGGCATCAATTTCCAGAATGGCTTTAGGTTGAGGAGATGGAACAACCCGACGATAATATTTGCCATCGGGTTTAATCGCCCAACCTAGCTCAGCTTCTAAGCTTTCTTTTTCCTGCTTGTCATACACAGGGCCAATGTATTTAGTGGGGTTTTGATAAGCAGGGTCATTGCTATCAACTTCAACACGAGTGAGCAGCGTTGCTACTGGCTGTTTAGGGTGCTTGCGTCCCAGTTCTTGCATCAGCATATATCCAATCATTCCCTGACTTTCGGCCACTAAAATATCCAAAGGATAAGCAGGAACATCGGTATAAGCTAAATTTTGCAAGGCCAATAGCCCGACTTGAGGCCCATTGCCATGTACAATCACCACACGATATTTTTGTGCAAGTTGCCCCAAAGTACCCGCAATCGATGCGATAGCTTGGTATTGATTTTCAGCGGAAAGCACTTCTCCACGCTGCAGTAATGCATTGCCACCTAAGGCGATAACAATAGTTTCCATGTTTGTCCTTGTTTATTCGCGAACGTTAACCCATTTCATCCATACCCGCTAACCACACGCCTATTAACGTATCCGCACCAGAAAAATGGCCGACCTGAAGCAGCAAGCGAACCGCCTGTGATAATTTCATCGGCTGCACTAACGCAGTTGCTAATGTTTGTAGTGGAGTAGAAAAGATGCCCTGGGAAGCAAAACGTAAATAGTTCACACTGATCAGAGTCGTTAATGACCCTAAAGAAGGAGTATCTTGAAAAAAGTTTGGTAAGCTGTCGCTGTCAATCTCTGGATTAAGAAAGGTGACCAATAGCATACCTATTAAGATATCATCAAAGCTTGGTGTTAACCCCGGCCCTCTTCCAATTATCGACTGCCAATCAATACGTTCACCTTGAAGGTATCGTTGATAGTTTGCTTTTAATTCTTTTAGCTCTCGACATAATGGGCCGGTTGTCGCTTCACTCAAACTGCCGTGTAAACCACTTTTCGCTTTCGATTGCCTTAAGATATCCCATAGCGCTGTAAACGTTCCATCAGGGAGTTTTTGTGGCACCAACTTGAGCGATAAGTGTTCTTTTGGCGCAATGAGTTGCCAGTTAGGGCTGACCAATCGATCGTTTTTATACTCAACAAACTCATTCTCATCATTAAAAATAGCTTGAAAATCAGTATCAGAGACCATCCAGCCCATTGGGCTTAATCCTCGACCATAGCGATGTAATGTCAATAATTCACCTGAAGGAGTGACAAAATTAAGTGCATGATTAAAGCGTCCAACGCAATTCAATATTCCTGTTTCTTTAGGTAAGTGAGCGCTAACGGACAGTGCTTGCATGATCATTTTTAAACTCCTTCAGAGTGAAAATTATCGATTTATTCGCTGATACCCATTTTTTCAGCTAGCGCAACAATCGCTTTTTCAAAGCAAGCCAGTGGTGCTCTTACCGTACCCGCACCAATCTGACCAATCCCTGCTTCTTTATGTGCGATCCCTGTATTGATGAGCGGTGTTATACCCGTTTCAACGACTCTACGCGCATCCAGCCCAATACACGCGCCTTGGAAATCCCAAGTCGGAATTTGCAGCATCATGTTGTGTTCTAAGTAAATTTCAGTCATTTCCTCAGACACATCTAATGCGGCGCTCATACCACCACTTGCACCAACAAAACGTGTAACACCCGGTGCTGCTACCATCGCTGCACCGCCGATACCGAACGCCTCAGTGATTGCGCTGTCACCAATATCTGGGTTGGCATCAGCTTGGCTGTAACCTGAGAAAAAGAGACCTTCCGGTGTGTTAACTGGCGCAGTAAACCACTGATCACCCATACCGCTGATTTTCACACCAAAGTTTTTACCATTACGCGTTAATACGGTCACAATGGTGCCATGCTGAATTTCAGCGCCGGCATCCATCGCCGATTTGCAGTAAGCCATTGCAAGATTGAGGAAAAATTGGTCTGTGATACTTAAAAATTGCATCACTTGCTGAAGTTCAGTTTTATCGATATCCAGCGCACTCATGATTGGTGCCAGTTGTCTTAATAACAATGCTGAAGTGGCAATGTTGCGTTGGTGGAATTCATCACCCATGGTAATGCCTTGTGCCATCACCGCCGTTAAATCAATGCCATTTTCTAACGTTTGTAAGGTTTTTTTCAGAACAGGACCTAATGAATCACGCATCCAGCGATGACGTACTTGCACATCTTCACCATATGCCCCAAAACGCATGACTTTACCGATTCCTTCATTCATGTTGCAGTATGCAACGTTGCCATGGGTCATATTCTTGACAACTAACATAGGCATGTTGGCGGAAGTAATTCCCCCCATTGGCCCCACTGCTTTTACACTGTGACAAGGAATAAATTCAATCTCGCCATTATTCAATAGGTTAAGTGCTTGATCTTCATTATCGGCCCATTTCTCGAATAAACACGCACCGATACAAGCACCACGCACTGGACCACTCATTTCTTCCCAAGTTACAGGTGGGCCCGCATGCAGTAATTTTTTGCCTTGTTGCAAAGTTGGGATGAGATCTTTTGCAGGTTCAACACTTTGCCAAAAAGGACGAGCGGCACGAATACGTTCAATTACTGCGGTATTTGCTTCTTCAATCGTTGAGTACATATCCAAACCCTTATTTCAATTTTTTCAGAATATTAGCTAATTTTTTATTCCCACCAGCGACTGGAGCCCACTGGTAGTGAACAACTGGAATATCATTGGCTTGTAAGTCATCCGCAAAGCTGCGTACGCCCGCGTTAATGACCGAAACGCTTTGCAGGATATCTTGTTCTTTTTGGGGGAATACAATCACAGGTGGAGAGATAATATTGCATGCCAGCGTCACCGCTTCAGGCAGTGAATTCATCACCGCAATACCGGCCTCTTCTAGATAAGCGATTTGTTCGGAGCGCACTTGAGGATCTTGCTCAGTCCCCGTCACGGTAGCGATAACCGCAATCGGTGAGCTACTTGGACGACTTTCTCTTAATACTTTGATTTCTTTGGCTAGTGTTTGCGCGGAATCTATTTGAGCACCGTAACCAATAACCACATCCAGCAATAACACCCCAACATCATTTTTCTGAGCAAACGCAGCAATTTGCTGGTTGCGAGTAGAAGGGTCAATCATTGGGTGAGGCTTGCCTTGTGTATAAAAGTCATCACCTAAATCAATAATTCTGTGGCCATCTTGATTAAGCATCATTCCCTGATCGTGAGCTGCGTCTGTTTGCAGTCCTAATTTTTCTGCCAATAACATTGCGCACTCAGCCGCGAGTGTCCCCCCAGCATATAGGCCTGAAATTTTCTTGCCCTTTGCTTGCGGTTGAAATGCTGCTGCTTTTTCAACACGGCCAAGCATGGCCGCAACACGTGCAGTTTCATCCAATGTTTCAGTAAAGTATAAATTTCCATCCTGTTTGATTTCGGGTTTTGTCCCGAGGAATAATGCGACAACTGGTTTTCCTTGAGCCTTAAGCTTATCAATCACTTTGCTACGGATTTCTTTGGCTGGAGGCTTAGAAACAAAGGCGATAACATCACTCTGCGGATCAGATGCGAGTAATTCAATGGCGGTCATGGCACTGACTCCACCAATTTCCGCCGTTAAATCACGACCACCTAATCCAATCGCATTGGTGATACCTTGTCCCGCAAGCGTAATTTGAGATATCAGCTCTTGAATACCAGTTCCCGATGCCCCAATAATGCCGATGTTTCCTTGTGGTGCTACGTTAGAAAACGCTAATGGTGCCCCGGCTAAGTAAGCCGTACCGCAGTCTGGTCCCATCACTATCAGACCACGTTCGCTTGCTTTCAGTTTTAATCTACGCTCATCCGCTTGCGACACATTATCGGAGAACATCATGACGTTACAGCCATCATCTAATGCTTGGTCAGCCAGCTCTGCGGCAAACTCCCCTGCAATAGAAACTAATACAACATTGGCATTTGGAAGCTTATTCTTGGCCATTCGCCAACTACGAACACGCTGGAGTTTTTTCCCCGTTTGCTGCTGTCCTTGAGCCAATGCTTTGAGTGATTCATCCAGCGCTTGTGCAATTTCATCAACAATAACGGTATCTGCAGATTCAGTTTTAATCGCAACACAGATATCATTCGGTGTTGCTTCATCAAAGGATGAATGCCAAAATCCGGTCGCATCAAGTAACGACTTATTTGCTGGTGTTCCCATCATGACGGAGATTTCTGAAACATTTGGAGATTCACTTAGTTTTCGAGATATCAGCATTAAGCTCACTGAATCTTGGAAGCTCCCTTTTTTTATGAAAGCATGGATCATAGTGACATCCTTTAAACAACTTTTATTAATTGAAGTTTTATTTACTCAATATATGAGATGAAAAAGTAAATAGGCATTTATTGAAAAATAAAATTACAAATAAACCTTACAAATAAGTTGAGAATGCTCACACTTTATATATTGTTAGAAATTCCTTTAAAATACACTGGACATTAAAAGAAAAAACACCAAATTTAAAACTATTAGATTCGTTCTAATAATTAAGGGGCTATTTGCATAATTTTTTATAAAATCAAATAAAAATAATCTAGATCACATTTATAGATAATTTAGTTGTTACATTGGTATCAGCAAAGAGTTTTATTAAACTTCGAAAACACTAAAGGGTTATTTATGTATGAAAGTTTCTAAAGAAAAACTCCATCAGCTCATCGCTAATAAAATCCATGCAGCAGGATTATCTAAAGATCATGCTGATATCGTTTCTGATGTTCTTGTCCATGCCGATGCAAAGGGTATTCACTCCCACGGTGCAGTGCGTGTCGAATATTATGCAGAGCGCATTTCGAAAGGTGGCACAAATAACTCACCTAATTTTACTTTTGATAAAACAGGTCCTTGTAGTGCTGTCTTTGACGGTGATAACGGCGCAGGCCACGTTGCTGCAAAACTGAGTATGGACGAAGCCATTAAAATGGCAGAAGAAAATGGGATTGCAGTGGTAGGAGTGCGCCGTATAGGTCACAGCGGCTCATTATCTTATTTTGTTCAACAGGCTTCTAGTGCTGGCATGATAGGTATTTCAGTTTGTCAGTCAGACCCGATGGTGGTTCCTTATGGTGGTGCTGAAACCTACTATGGTACTAACCCTATCGCATTCTCAGCGCCGGGTGAAACAGATAATATCACTTTTGATATGGCGACTACCGTACAAGCCTGGGGCAAAGTGTTAGATGCTCGTTCAAAAAATGCAAAAATTCCAGATACTTGGGCTGTAGATAAAGACGGTAACCCAACAACAGATCCATTTGCAGTAACGGCATTACTCCCAATTGCAGGGCCTAAAGGTTATGGCTTGATGATGATGGTCGATATTCTCTCCGGTGTATTACTTGGACTGCCTTTTGGTAAACACGTCAGTTCCATGTACCACGATTTAACGCAAGGAAGAGAGCTGGGCCAATTACATATTGTTATCAACCCTGCTTATTTTACTGACCCTGTGATGTTCCGCAAACACATCACTCAAGTCATGAATGAACTCAATGCCGTTAAGCCTGCTCCAGGCTTCGATAAGGTTCAATTCCCAGGACAAAATAGCTTAGCAAGAGAAAAACAAAGTGAAGTAAATGGTATCGATATTGTCGATGAAATTTATGATTATTTGGTTTCTGATGATATTTACCAAAAATCCTATGACAATAAATCACCATTTGCCAGCTAAATAAATACGGAAATACGATGATTAATCGGATCTCCTGCCAATATTTATTGCATCGTTCTACCCCTAATCACTCGATAAATAAGAGATTAGGGGTTCCTTGCCAAATATAACAAAGATACAGTAGAACCATTAATTATTTTCTTTTGCCTATGAAAACAAATATCGCGCTTTAGTGACAACACAAACTGTTTTGTTGCTACAGCACACAGTATAAAAATCACTAGGTGGTATGAATATGAAGGACTTTACAAAAGAAGTTAAAGAAACTTCAAATTGGCTGTCTCAACACGGCGCGGTAGAAAATAATGGCATGACGCGCCTGCTTTATACTCAAGAATGGGTTAGTGCACAAAGAGCGTTAAAAAATGCATTCGAAAGTTCAGGTCTATATGCCTATTACGATGATATTGGCAATCTGTTTGGTCAACTCAAGGGCCGTAAATATCCAGATCAAGTGATTTTATCAGGATCACATATCGATACCGTTATTAATGGTGGAAATCTAGACGGGCAATTCGGAATTGAAGCCGCCTTTATAGCTTTAGATTATCTGCAAAAAACATATGGCCAGCCACTCAGAACATTAGAGGTTGTTTCCTTAGCGGAAGAAGAAGGTAGCCGCTTCCCTTACGTGTACTGGGGTAGCAAAAATATTGTCGGTATCGCCAAAAAGGAAGACGTTAAACATATTTCAGATGCTGAAGGGGTCAATTTTGTCGACGCAATGTCGCAAGCTGGTTTTAAATTTCGCCCCGCCAACCAAAAACCTCGCAGTGATATTAAAACCTTTGTTGAATTACATATTGAACAAGGTAACGTTCTTGAACGTGAACATATTACAATTGGCGTTGTGAATAGCATTGTTGGTCAACGTCGTTACAATATAACCTTAAAAGGTGAAGCCAATCACGCAGGCACAACGCCAATGGGGTATCGTAAAGATACTATCTGTGCCTTCAGCCGTATTTGCTATGAATCCACTGAAAAAGCCAAACAGTATGGTGACCCATTAGTACTCACGTTTGGTCGAGTAGTTCCCCACCCAAATACGGTGAATGTGGTCCCAGGCCAAACTGATTTTACGATTGATTGTCGCCATACCGATAAAGCAACGCTAGTTGAATTCACCGCTATGATAGAGAACGATATTCAACGAATTTGCGCTGAAATGGGTATTGAGGTAAAAATCGACCTCTGGATGGACGAAGCACCAATTCCAATGGATGAGCAGCTAGTTACTTTCGTAAAAAAAATTTGTGATGAAAATCAATATAGCTATAAAGTCATGCACAGTGGTGCTGGCCATGACTCACAAATATTTGCCCCTATTGTTCCAACCGTCATGATGTTCGTTCCCAGCATTAAAGGGATCAGCCATAATCCTGCGGAAGCCACTACATTAAGCGATCTCGCTGAAGGAGTGAAATTACTGACGGAAGTTTTATATAAATTGGCCTATCTGGAATAGATGTTCTGCAACATATAGCCAAAACAACAAATAATGAAATTACTTAGGAGAGGTTAAAATGGGTTATTTAGATAATCAAATTGGCTACCCAAATGATATTTTGGCGTCACGTGCAATTATCAAAAAAGATAATTATGCCATCATTCCACCTAACGGGGTTGTTTGTAATATCATTCCCGGTTTTACTGACTGTAATATGACAATTTTATCCACCCCAAAATTAGGAGCTAGCTTTGTTGACTACGTCGGAACCTTATTCAATGAAGGTGGTAACTTAGCGGGTTTTGGTGGCGGTAAAATTGAATGTATTATTTATGTCATTGAAGGCGAACTAATTGCTTATTCTGATAAAGATGAACATAAATTAACCCAAGGTGGTTACCTGTATTGCCCAGCGGGTGTCACCATGCGCTTTAAAAATAATAACAAGGGTAACCCTTCACAAATATTTTTATACAAACGCGTTTATGAACCAACAGAGGGCCATAAAGCACACGTGGTTTGTGGTAACGTCAATGAGCTTCCTAAAATTGATTATGAAGGAATGCACAACGTCCATTTACAAGACTTATTACCTAAAGACCTTGGTTTTGATATGAATATCCATATTCTAACCTTCCAACCAGGTGCTAGCCACGGTTATATCGAAACCCATTATCAAGAACATGGTGCGTTAATATTATCGGGTAAAGGTATGTATAACCTCGATAATGATTGGGTTCCTGTCAAGAAAGGCGATTATATTTTTATGGCATCATATGCACTGCAAGCAGGTTATGCTGTTGGCGACGAAGAATTTAGCTATATTTATTCTAAAGATTGTAACCGTGATATTGAACTATAATTTCAAATAACTATTTTGCAATTCATTATCTATATTCTAAATTATTTGAATTGTAAGAAAACAGAATAGTCTCACTCGCAATCAAAGGCATTAATAAATAATGCCTTTGATTTCTTTAAAATTAAAATCAACTTTACCATTATATAAAGGAATAGATATGAAATTAATTAAATGCGCTTTAATTTCTTTGCCTTTGTTACTTTCTGCACACTATGTAACTGCCAGTCAAGTTTATAATATTGATGACGTAAATAAAATGAGTGTTAATGATTACGAAAAAACATTCTC
>UMKD01037693.1_pt1 | contig 20425 bp, 20 predicted proteins | sample 1966221 | NCBI WGS metagenome assembly UMKD01 (sample SAMEA4836167, study PRJEB28245) | human gut metagenome | biome: gut microbiome; material: fecal sample | place: Denmark | collected 2008
AAAATGGTGATTACAATCGTAGAATTTTAATTAAGAAAAATGATACTACAGAAAAAATTTGCCACGATATAAATGAGATAGCACTACGAAGTCAAAATAAACTAATAGAGCAGAAACAATCCGAGCAGGCATATAAATCACTCATGACAAGTTTATCTCATGATGTAAAAACTCCTTTAGCATCTATGGTTGGGTATTTGGAAGCAGTTCAAGAAGGACTTGTTACAGGTGATGAAAAAGATGACTATATAAAAGTTTCTTTAAGTAAAGCACATTACTTAAAGGATTTTGTAGAAAAACTTTTTGATTGGGTAAAATTGGATTCAGGAGAATGGAAGTTTTCTTTTGCGGATAAGGATTTGAACGAATTAACAAGAAATGTGATAAGTGATTGGATTCCTATTTTTGAAGAAAAACATATAAGTTATGAAATTGAAATTCCGGAACAGGAATGTAATATAAGGATAGATGAAAATGCTTATTTTAGAAGTTTAAACAATATAATTAACAATATTATCGTTCATAGTAATTGTGATAGAGTACACTTGAAATTAGAAAAATCGGATACAAAAGTTACTTTGACGATTTTAGATAATGGAGATGGTATAAGTGAAAAGGACTTACCATATATATTTGACAGAATGTATCAGGCAGATAGTTCAAGATTAACAAAAGGTTCAGGACTTGGATTATCAATCTCCAAAGAATTATTGCGAGTAAATAATGCTAAAATAAGCGTAAGTAGTGTGCCAAATATAAAAACTGTTTTTACTGTAGAGTTTGCAATGTAAATAGCTGATTTAGAAAGCCTCTTTTGGGGCTTTTTTTATTGAAACAAGATAAAAACAAGAGTGCCGCAAGATTATGGCAAGGTTAATCATTTATAATATTTATTGTAAGGAGGTGCGATATGCTCTTAATAAAAGCTGAAATAAAAAAATGGAAGAGAAGCAGAATTTTGATAGGTATTCTTATACTAACTGTTATCTTGAACTTGTTTGCAATTGAAAGAGCATTTTCAATTTCAAGAGAAAGTCCTATCATGGATAGTTTTGGAGACTTATATTGTTTAGCGTTTAAGAATATAACTTTTGTCTTTTTACCAATCACAATTGGAATGATTTCTACAATGTTATTTTTTGACGAAAGGAAGAATGATACATTAAAGAATGTACTAATAACTTCGGTTAGTAGATTTGAAGTATTTTTTGCGAAATTCATTTTGGTAGAATTACTAACTATATTTTTGATGATATTAACATATATGTCATCAGTTTTGGGAGCAGTATTAAGTGTTGGATTCGTAGATTTTAATTTAATTACATTGAAAGAAGCTGCTATTTTATATGTAGTAGCAGCTTTGTTAATTCCGATTGCAATGCTTCCAGTGATTTACATTGCTACTTTTTCTAAGAGTTATGTTTTACCTATTTCTATGTGCTTGCTTTATTTAGGAATTGGAATATTTGGAGCATCAATATTAGTCCATATACATCCGCTTGCAAGTTTATTAGGAGTTTATCAAAATGTGTCATCGGCTGCTAAAGAAATGGTAGAAAATAGTATTGGTGGATATTCACTAAAGGCATCCTCGTTTAGTTGTTTAGTATCTATTTTATCAATCGGAATAGTATTTTTTATACTTTCAATAAAATCCATGAAAAGACAAAACTATTAGGCTAATTCATAAAAATTATTGTTTTTAGATAGAGGTGTGAGAAAATGAAAAAATATATGAAAATAACACTAATTATTATTTGCTTGTTAGCTTTAATGGCATGCGTAAATAAAAAAGAGATAATGTTGCCCGAAGTTGAAAATATAGCAGAAGTTGAAATTATGGAGAGTACTTCCGAAACATCTAAGATAATTAATACTAATGAAGAAATATCAAAATTGGTTAGTGATATAAAAGATAATTCAGAAAATACTAATAAAGAAAGTGCAAATGACCAACCTACGAATGTTGATAGCTATATCATAATAAATTTCTATCACAAAGATGAGGGAAAAAATCCAAGTGTAGCATATTTATATAAGGAGAAAGGCAACTGTTATATTGAACAGCCCTATACTGGTATTTGGAAATTAAAACAGGGAATTTTTAATAATATTAGTGATTTGATTAGCAAAAAATAATATGTAATAGAGTGCAGAAAATGATGTTACAAAATAAGGAGGAAAAGTGAAATGAAAAATTATATTATCGAAACAAAGAATTTGACAAAGGTTTATGGAGAACAAACGGTTGTCAATTCTGTAAATTTACACATTGAAAAAGGTTCTATATATGGGTTGTTAGGGAGAAATGGAGCAGGGAAAACAACCATTATGAAGATGATATTGGGTCTTACGGATATTTCAAATGGTGAAGTAAGTGTTTTCAATCAAAACATAAAAGGTAATGAGAAAAAGATTTATCCAAGAATTGGTGCAATTATTGAAACACCGGGATTTTATCCTAATCTTACAGGGACAGAAAATTTGGAAATATTTGCAATGTTAAGAGGAACGGCTTTTCCAAATGCAGTTAAAAATGCTTTAGAAGTAGTTGGTCTGCCATATAAAGATAAAAAACTCTTTGGGAATTATTCTTTAGGAATGAAACAAAGACTGGGAATAGCTAATGCAATTTTACATGATCCTGAAGTTTTAATTTTAGATGAACCGACAAATGGATTAGATCCAATAGGTATAGCAGAAGTTAGAGATTTTATAAAAGATTTAAGTGTAAAAAAAGGAAAAACAATTTTGATTTCCAGTCATATTCTATCTGAAATAACACTTCTTGCTGATACAGTGGGCATTATAGATAAAGGAGTTTTATTAGAAGAAAACAGTATGGAAGAATTAAATAAGAAAAATAGAAAGTACATTATTTTGGAAGTATCAGATGTATCAAAAGCTGCGACTATTCTGGAAAAAGAGTTTGTAATAACAAATTATTCTGTTGAAGATAATAATCATATAAGGATATATAGTCATGGATTAGATATGGCAAAAATTAACAAGTCGTTGGTTATGAATGAAATATCAGTGATTTCATCACAAATATGTAATGATTCTTTGGAAGATTACTTCAAAAAAATAACCGGAGGAGAGGGAATTGCTTAATTTAGTTAAAGTAGAGTTTCTTAAATTGAAAAGGAAAAAGATTGTTTGGATGATGTTTCTGGCAACACTCTTAATGCCATTGCTTGCCACTATATATTTTGGGAATATAGATCTTTCAGATAATGCAATGAAATATTTCAAATGGACAATCTTTAGTTATAATTTATGGCTGATTTTGCCAATTATACTAGGTATATTTTCCACAATGATTGTGTCAGCAGAGTATGAGAATGATACTTTTAAAGCATTATGGATTGTTCCGGTACAAAAGACGAAACTTTTGATTAGCAAATTTGTAATTGTGCTTATTTACACTTTAGTATTTATGAGTCTTTCAATTCTATTTACGCTTCTTTTTGGGAAAATCATTCATCATATAGAGATAGATTATTCTTTGTTTATTTTTCTTATTAGAAAGTGTTTTGAGATTAGTGGACTTTTAGCAGTTTCTATGCTTCCTATTTTATCTGTCGCATTTTTGACAAAAAAATATATTCTACCTATTTGCTTGACAATTGTTTATGCGTTTTCTGGATTTGTAATTTTAATGGTTAATATGTATGTGCATCCATTATCAAGCTCTACAGCAATTGTTTTGAGGGATGTTCCGGGAATAATATTAAATCAAGATATAAATATATTTTATTCTCTTCTTTGCATAGGGGTATGGGTAGTTGGATATACAATAGTTACAAAATTATTATTGAAAAGGAGAGGATGGTAATGAAGACGCTTTTATTAGCTGAATATAAAAAACTTCACAGATCAAAATTGATATTTTTGCTTGTATTTGCACTCATGATGACTTTGGGAGTTGTATTTCTTCAAGGACAATTTTCATTTGGTGGGAAAAAGTATATAGACACATTTGGATGGTATATTTTACAAGTGCAGTCTTTAACAACATATTTTGTATTGCCAAGTTTGATAGCATTGTTTGGAGGATATATTATTTGTCGTGAAGAACAAGAAGATGTACTCAAATCATTAAAGTTAATACCAATAGATGAGAGTAATATGATTACTGCAAAAATGATAATTACTCTGTTGGGTAGCATTTTTGTTTATCTAATATTGTTTATGGTATCTTTAATTATAGAAGCGGTATTGCATTTAAATGCGGTAAACATGAGTGAGGTAGTTCATTATTTTGTTGTATATGTATTAACTGGAATAGGTGTTTTTATGGCAATATCTCCAATTATTGCATTTGTTGGACTTGTAAAAAGAAGCTACTGGATAGCTCTGATTATCGCTGAAATATACTCCTTTATAGGAATTTTCTTTGCCTCAAAGGAAGTTGTAAGAGCCATATATCCAATATCATCTGTATTCGTTTTATCGGGACTATATAAAACACCAGTTATGGAATTGCTGATTAGCATAATCGTAAATATTGGTTGCTGTTTTATTTCACATAGAATACTAAAGAAAATGAGAGTTCGTAAAAAATAGTTATGAAAACAAATTTAGGAATTTAAAAAGAGGAGAGAACACTATCTCTCCATCTCCTTGCCCATGTAAATTCCATAGTTCTTTCGTATTTGATAAAGCTCGTCCATAGTGGATTTTGAGGAAGAATACTCTTGCATAAGGGTATTCTTTTTTTCTTGTAATTTATCAAGCTCAGCTAAAATATCCTTTGAATTTGGGAGCTTGGAATAAGATTTTTTAAGCTCTGAGAGAGCATTTTCATATAGGGTAATCTGAGCTTTGTACTCTTCAAAAAATGCCTTGTCAGACGGATTAGCAGTATATTCCTTGTAGCACGCTCTGTATTTTTTAACGGTATGAACTTGCTCCATAGTGGTAGAAAGCTTCTGCATTTCCTTATCAATAGCCTTGATTTTCTCTTGTATATTTTGCCTTTCATCGGCTGCTTTTTGAATATACTCGTCAAGCTGTTTAACGGATTTAATGCCATGTTCTCTGATATAAATAACAGACTCAGCCATTGTATTAAGGTTATGTTTGGTTGCCCAATATTCATAGCCTTTGCTTTCTTTTACTTTAACATTTGTGTTCATGTCAATAACATTGCCGATGCGTTTTTTGACGGCAGGAGTCTTGATAAACTCTCTTTCTGCAATTCGTTCTTTTAATCTTTCTTCGGTATAATCTTCTCCGATTGTTTTAGTCCTTGTAAATCTCGCCTTATCTTTTGGCTTAAAAGCAATGTGCTTACCGTATTTGATTTCATAGCCAAGATCAGCCATCTTCTTTAAAAATTCGTCCCAATCCTTAGACTGTTTAATCATTCTGTCAATGTCAAATTGAAGTCTACTTTTCCAAGAAGTACCACGCTTTGCCTGTTCATTCTCATACCAAGATTTACCGTTAGTCTTATATTTTTTCTTATAGCTTTCGTAAAACTCGTCAATGACAGATAGGCTATTTTCTTTGCAGAGTTTATCACTCTGATAACGGATTTGGTGGTAGCTTTTCTTGTTAGACTGGTAGCACCTACCTGTTACCATATTTACATTATTGAAGATGATGTGATTGTGGATATGCCCCTTATCTACGTGAGTAGATAAGACAAATTCGTACTCATCTTTGAGTATCTTTTTACACAGCTCCATACCAATCTGGTGAGCCAATTCAGGGCTTGTTTCTCCCGGTAAAAATGATTGAATGAGATGTCTTGCAAGAACGGTTCCTTTTGTTCCTGCGTCATTTCGTGTCCTTAAAAACTGAGTGTGAGCAGTTGATTCGTGGCATTTATGAGTGCTTACTAAAAGCTGCTCGTCTGTTTTATCTCCATTTACAATGTAGTCGATAGCAAGATTAAGAGTCGATTTTATTGGGTGTATTTTTGTAATAGCCATTATTATTCACCTTCCGTTTCAGATGTTCTTTTCAGAAGTAGTGAATGAATTTGCCACAGCTCTTTTGAGAAATGTTCAATCTCTTTTTTTATATCACTGATGTCCTCTTTGTAGATTACACCTGTCGAATTTACTCGCTTTGCAATCTGATTGATGTTGTTTGTTGCATTAGAAAGTAAGCCTTGTAAATCTCTGAAAGGGTCTAAATCCACTTGATAAATTTCCTTTTCCAAAACGCATTTGCGGATGAAATGGCTCATGTTTCTACACTTCGCAAGTCTTTTTTTCTCTTCAAAAAGAGCCTTTTCGTCTTCAGTTAGTTTAATTTCAAGTCTTTCGTTTCTTATTCTATTTGCCATAGTTAGTTCCTCCTTTGAATGTATCTCGGGGTCTTAGGGTTCTCCCTAACAAGCTAAAAATTGATAAAAAAAGAAGCAGATCCCAAAGGGCTGCTTCGTCAATTTTCCGTAAGTGTCCGTACACTTACTGTGCTTGCTACAAAAGAACGATTAAGATAGCAAGCATTAAGCACATATTGAATTCTAATATTAGTTTAAGTAATTGTACTTCTATATTTACTTGGTGTGATACCATAAGTTGATTTGAATATTTTAGCAAAATGTCCTGTGTGTGTATAGCCAACTTTTTCTGCTATCGTAGATATTTTATACTCAGGATTTTTCAGCAATAATAATGCCTTATTAAGCCTTAGTTCTTTTAAGTACTCGTAGGGAGGAACACCGTAGTATTTGCGAAAAGCTAATTGAAATCGTGCAGGACTCATTAAAGCAATTTTAGAGAGTTCAAGTCCGTCAATATGAACCGATAAATCTTTTTTCATAGCTGATACAGCCCTTTTCAGATTTTGCTTATCTTTTTTAGTTAAGACAACGGATATATTTTTTTCCTTTTCTTCTAACTCTGTAATTATGATAGATAATAGTTCCATAACTTTGCTTTCCAAATATAAAGGCAAAATCTTTCCTTCAGCTTGGGATTCTCTTATCTGTTGAAATATAAAATTCAACTGCGGAGAATTTTGAGTTTTTAACAAATAAGAATTAAGAATCTTTGCTTTTTCATATTCAAAATCATCATATTTTAATTTTAAGAAAGTATCAAAGTATTCTTTGGTTAGGATTATTTTCGTAAACTTTACAGGCTTATTTGCCTCACAATAGGTATAAGTTTTCTTTTCTGTATTTAAGTAGCAATAGATACCTTTTTCTACATTATTTAACTTTCTGCCACCGACTTTAAATGAACTGCTTTCTGTTTCAAATTGGCTAATCTCTAAATACTTTTCAGATACTTCAGTTATTTTTTCAAGTGTTTTGTTTGGAGTAAAGTTAGCGATTAAAATTAGAATTAAACTGCTGTCAAACTTTAGTATGCGAAAAGTACCTTTGCCAAAATGGGGATCTATTTGAAAGATTTGTTTGTTTTCAGTTGATAAAGTTGGAACAGGAATAAAAGGAGCGTCATGTACTAAGTTTGTTAAATAATCAATAACTGTTCTATCCATCAATTCTGCTCACCTCTTTTAATATCACAAATTTATTTAATTATATCACAAATTTATAAAAATGTAAATAGAAATACTGATGAAAAGCTTACAAATAAAGGGATTACAAGGAATACCGAAATTCGTGGTTAGATTTTGAGTTATAAAAAATTAGCTTTATAATGAATGTAGTTAGTTAGAAGCGGCTAACAATTATGAAAGGAGATGGAATAACTAATGGAAAAAAAGAAGACAGGAATATCTTATGTGTTTCAATTAGCAAAAGATGAGAGAAAAAAGCTACATTTAGGAATGTTTTTATCTGTCATTTCTGCGACTTTATCATTAGTTCCTTATTTTGTAGTTTACAAGATATTACTAATGATATTTCAGAAAAATATTTTGTATACAGAAATTTTAATGTGGGCAGGTATAGGAATTATAAGTGCTGTTTTGCAAGCAATACTAATGTCCTTTGCGGGCATTTTATCTCATACAGCAGCTTTTAACACAATACACAGAATTAAGCTGAAAGTTGTAAATCATATTTCAAAATTTAATTTGGGATTCTTTCAAGAGCATGCCCCCGGAGAAATTAAAACATTGTTGTTTGATGATGTAGATAGAGTTGAAAATTTTTTGGCTCATAGCACTTTGGAATTAGCTCAGGTGGCAGTTGTTCCGGTTATTATGTTCATTTTCATGTTGAAATTAAATTGGATGATGGCACTTGTTATGCTTATTCCTATGATTTTGGGATTAGGAATTCCTATGATGCTAATAAAAAATTATCCGGATATGTCAACGGAGCTATCCGAAGATATTGCTGATTTAAATGCTTCGGCAAACGAATTTATAAAGGCTATGCCTGTAATAAAAATGTATCATTTAACAGCAGAAAAATTTGAACAATATAGAAGCTCATTGAATGCGTATATTACTTGTTGGAAAAAGATGTGTGTGAGTTCTTGCTATCCTTTATCAATAACTTTAGTGGTTTTGGATTCAGCAATCTTATTTACATTGCCGTTCGGAGGATATTTCTTTTTGAGAAATTCTTTATCAGCAACATCCTATTTGCTATTTATTATGCTTACAATGTGCTTTTTTGTTTCGTTCTTAAATATGGTAACAATCTTTATGCAATCTATGGAGCTTGGAAGCGGATTGGATAACATAAAAAAAATAATGGATATGGATGAATTGAAAGACGGAACAAAAATCATAAACAAGAATGAGTGTATGAAAATAGATTTTAAAGACGTTACTTTCAGTTATGACGATGAAGAAACAAAAAATAAAGCATTACAACATATAAATTTATCCTTAAAACCGAATACAATAAATGCTTTTGTGGGACCTTCCGGTGCAGGCAAGACAACTGCTGCACAATTGATTGGGAGGTACTGGGATGTAACAAGTGGAGCAATTAAAATTAACGACATACCGATCAATGAATTAAAAATAGATAATTTGATGGACATTACATCATTTGTTTTTCAAGATGTATTTCTTTTGGAGGACACTCTCTATGAGAATATTCGTATGGGAACAGATACAGATGAAAATAAGATTATTGAGGCTGCAAAAGCAGCACAAATTCATGACTTTATTATGAGTTTACCGAATGGATATCAGACAAGAATCGGGGATCAAGGGGTGAAATTGTCAGGTGGACAGCAACAAAGAATCTCAATCGCAAGGGCAATACTCAAAGATTCTCCAATTATTATTTTTGATGAAGCAACTTCCTATTCAGATATAGAAAATGAGTATCAGATACAGTTAGCACTTCAAAACTTGTTGAAAAATAAAACAATCATTATGATTGCTCATCGTTTGCATACTATTAAGAATGCAGATCAAATTGTTGTATTTGATGAAGGGGAAGTCGTAGAGGTTGGAACACATAAAACTCTTTTAGAAAGAAAAGGGGTCTATGAAAGTATGTGGAACACATACACAAAAGATTACTTTGGAGAGGGGGTAAGTGCAAATGCTTAAGATTATTAGAACACTTCTGAAAGATAAAAAAGAAAAATTGTATTTACCGATTTTTCTAATGGTTATTGATTCGATAGGAAGCATTGTTTTGTATTTAATGCTCTATTTTACCGTTGTTAATATATTGCAAAATACATTAACTAAAACCTTAATCATAGAATATACGGTAATATGTTTCATCAGTATGATTGCAAGGATACTGATTTATAGGCATGCATACTATTTGAGCTTTTCAAGAGGAGCTGAAATGTGTGGAGATATGCGTTTGGATTTAGCAAATCATTATAGGAGTTTGAGCCTTGGTCATTTCCAAAAAAATAGTAGTGGTTATCTATTATCAACTCTTACAAAGGATTTGAGTAGTTTTGAACTGATCATAACGCACACTTTACCATCGGTTATTAAAACGGCAGTTACAGCAATATTGATTTTATTAGGCACATTTTTTATCGATTGGAAGCTCGCATTATTAGAGTGTTTAGTATTGCTTATCGCATATCCTATGTTGATATGGGGCAACAAATTGATAGAAAAATACGGGGCAAGAAAAAGAAATTTAAATTCTAAGATGATTTCTATTATTTTAGAGTACATTCAAGGTATGAAAGCGTTTAAGTCAGCTAATATGACAAGTGAACATTTTGAAAGAATGATAAATACACTTGAAAATGTTAGAAAGACAAGCGTAAACGCAGAAAAGAAAATGGCGTTACCTACAAGTATGTACTTTATCACAGTTAACTTTTTGCTTCCGATAGTTCTTCTTATAGGAGGATATTTGCTTATAAATGGTAGTGTTAGAACTGAACAGTTTGTGGCTTTTATGCTTATGAGTTTAGCATTATCAGCACTTCTTATTGCCTTTCAACATTCCTATGGACTATTGAAAGATTTGAAATTAGCTGCAAGTAATCTTGAGAAAGCTTATGAAACGAAGCCATTGCCTTATTCTGAAAATGAAGTTGAATTAGAAAATTTTGATATTCAATTTAAGAATGTAAATTTTTCTTATGATAGAAATAAAACGATTCTGAACAATATTTCTTTTGAAGCAAAAGAAGGAACTTCTACAGCTTTAATTGGTCCTTCCGGTGGAGGAAAAACTACAATCGCTAATTTGATTGCAAGATTTTGGGATGTAAATAGTGGAGAAATTATAATTGGTGGAAAAAATATAAAATCCATAAAACCTGATGTGTTGCTTAAATATGTTAGTCAGGTTTTTCAAGATAATGTACTGTTAACCGATACTGTTTATAACAATATCAGGGTTGGAAAACCTAATGCAACAAAGGAAGAAGTTTATCAAGCTGCAAAATTAGCTTGTTGCCATGAATTTATTTTGAAAATGAAGGATGGATATGAAACGGAAATAAAAGATGGTGGAAGTACATTATCCGGCGGTGAACGACAAAGGATTGCTATTGCAAGAGCGATTCTGAAGGATGCACCAATTCTTTTGTTGGATGAATCTACAGCTTCTCTTGATCCTGATAATGAAGCTAAAATCAATAATGCTTTGGAGCATTTAATGCAAGGAAAGACAGTTTTTGTTATTGCCCACAGATTGAATACCATTAAAAACGCTAATCAAATTATTTTGATAAATAACGGAAGAATTGAAGAACAAGGAAATCATAATGAACTCTATGGAAAAAAAGGACATTACTATGAAATGGTAAATACACAGGAAAGAGCGAAAAAGTGGATAATAAAGGAGAATAGTTATGGAGAGGCTTAGTACTTTGAAAGAAAAGACAAAAGGTAAAGTTGTTGAAATTATTGGTGATACACATTTTCAAAGCAGAATAATATCTATCGGAATAACTGTCGGAAGCGATGTTGAAGTTATCCAGAATTATAAAAAGCAACCTATTCTCATTTATTGTAGAGATACGATGATAGCTGTCAATAAGATAGAGGCAGAGAAAATAATGATGGAGGTACTTTGAGATATGAAGAAAATAACGATTGCTTTGCTGGGGCAGCCTAATTCCGGAAAATCGACTTTGTTTAATGGGTTGACAGGCTCAAATCAACATGTTGGAAATTGGCCGGGTAAAACCGTTGAGAAAAAAGAAGGCGAATTTTCGTATAAAGATACCAATTATACGATTGTGGATTTACCAGGAACCTACGGATTATCAGCAAATTCAGAGGAAGAAGTTATAACAAGAGAATATATAGAAACCGGGAACGCAGACTTAATTGCTATTATGGCAGATGCTTCACAATTAAATCGAAGTCTATTTATGCTCTCTGACTACATTGGAATAAATATTCCGGTTGTCTTAATCATGAACATGATGGATGTTGCTACAAGTCAAGGGAAAAATATAAATATAAAGGGGTTACAAAAATCCTTGAATATACCTGTCATTCCTATCGTTGCGGCAGATAAAAAGGAATACAAAGAGTTTTATGCTTTTCTGGAGCGTTCAGACAGCGGAAGGATTTTAGCAGACAATAATTTTGAAAGAGCATATGAAAGTGTCGCCGGAGATAAATATAAATTGCTGAAAAATTACATTCCTGATGAAGGGATAGGCGTATTTTCAAAATCATGGATTGTCGGGAAATTATTCGATCAAGATGTGAAAGTAATCGAATTGGTAAAAGATAATGTTGATGAATACAAATTTAAAGAAATAGAGGATATATTAAGAGGCATCAAAAATGGGAATCTGATAACCGGTAATTGCAAATTCGATTGGATAGATAAACTTATCAATGCAAATGTTATTCAGAAAAAGAGAGTATTTAAGAGAAGCAAATTTGATCGTATAGCCACAAGTAAAGCTTTCGGAAAACCTATGGCTATCGGAGTTATCATTTTAGGATTAGTTGCTTCTATGCTCATCGGATTTCCGCTAATGGGGTTATTTGGGTTTGTTATACCTAAAATATCAACATTGTTGGCAAAGGGGCTTGTCGCCATTGGAGTATCAAATTGGCTGATTTCACTTTTGTGTGGAGCCGTAATGACTGCAATTACTTTTGCATTGCAAATGGCAAGTTATGTATTGGGAATTAGCTTAGTATTTGGATTCTTGGAAGATGTAGGATATATGGCAAGAGTTTCCTATGTCTTTGACAACACTATGTCGAAATTAGGATTGCAAGGAAAAGCAATTATGCCGTTCTTGTTAAGTTTCGGCTGTAATATAGGTGGAATCACAGGAACGAGAGTAATTGATTCATGGGGACAGAGGGTTATGACGATTGCATTATCTTGGGTAGTCCCTTGCGGGTCAACATGGGGAGTAGTCGGGCTTGTTACAGGAACATTCTTCGGAAAACAGGCAGTATTTGTGATATTAAGCCTATTTGCAGTTGCTTTTCTACATTTGCTAATCACATATAGGATTTTTAGAAAATCGCTTTATGAGGGAAGTGAACATTTTGGAATGATTATGGAACTTCCACCATATCACAAGCCACATTGGAAAAATTTACTTTCTTCTGTAATGAATAGGATGGGAAATGTACTGAAAAGGGCATTGAGTCTCATTATCCTTATTTCTGTTATATTTTGGATTCTTTCCTATACGCCTGATGGAAATATAGCTAACAGCCTTATTTATAAAGTAGGAACATTTATAGAGCCTGTAACAAAATTGTTTGGGTTACCATGGCAATTATTTATGGCTTTTGTTGCTTCTGCAATGGGAAAAGAATCGGCATTAGGAGTAATGGCATCATTATTTACTTCTTCAGGAATATGGCATGCAGTTGAGGTTAAAGGGACAGTAGATACCGCTATTCTAAGCAATAATATGTTGACAATGATTTCAAAGCCGGAAGCCTTAGCATTTACTTTTGCCTTTTTCTTCAATATGCCTTGTTTGATGGCTCTTGCAGCTACCGCACAAGAAACACATTCAAAAAAATGGACGATAAAAATAGCACTGTATTATATATTATCGGCTCTAATTATATCTTGTGTTGCATATCATATTGGAATACTGATTTTTTAAGGGGTGATAAGTATGCTTATACAACTATTAGAAGTATTGAAAAAGAAAAAGACCTGCACTTTGCAAGAACTTGCTGAATTGACAGGTGAAGATTTAGACAGTGTAAAAATGAAAATTGAATATCTCGAAAATAATGGATATTTGGTAAAAACTAAAAAATCTGAAACAAATAAATGCCAAAGTCAGTGTTTTGGATGTTCGAATTGTGTTGTTAACCAAGAGGATATTTGGATTGTAAAAGAATGACATAAAGATAATAAATGGAGGGACAGGCTATGAAAAAGGCTATATATTTCTTTGAAGCTATAACTCAAAACAAAATCCTTCCTTTTTCTTATAAGATTTACAGTTGTCTGTCTTTCCATATTCTCGTCTAAACAATTAAATATAGTTAAGGAAAGAACGGGTTTCTTTCATTTCAGAGGACTTCTTATGCCAAGATGCAGGGGTCCTCCTTTTTTGTCTGAAAAACAAATAGACAAAAAAGAAATGGAGGAAACTTTATGGCAAAAGAGTATTACCTTTATGTCAGAGGGCAAAAGGTAAAAGTCAGTGAAGATATTTATAAAGTCTACTGGCGAGAAAAAGAACACGAGAAGTATTTAGAGCAGGTGGACAGAAAAAACCACCTGCTTTTCTTTTCCTCTTTGGATCATGATGGGAATTTTGTAAATAACATCGCTGATGAAAGCGTTGATGTAGCAAAGATTGTTGAAACACAGATGATGATTGAGGCAGTCAGAAATGCTATATCAAAACTAAACGATGAGGAAAGGGACATCATAGAGCGTTTGTATTTCAATGATGAAACGCTATCAAGCATAGCGAGAGGTAAGAAAGTGAGCTATCAAGCTATACAATGGCGAAAAAACAATATTCTTAAAAAGCTAAAGGTGCTTTTGAAAGAATTTATAAAGTAAACGCCTTGTAGATGGGGGCAGATTTTCCTTTATAAATTGAAGGGAGATCTGTCCTTATATTTTATTTAAGGAAGTGATGAAAACCATAAAGTTGAAGAGAATCTCTCTTAAAGCCGTTAGGCTATTGTTCCTTGAAAACTGAATAGACCATGACGGGACTTTTAATTACTTAGTGAGCGTAAGGAATTTACGCCATGACTTTCCTGCTGAAGAAATTCGGTTTAAATGAATACTGTCAAAGACAAGGATAGAAGGAAACGAGCGATAAATTAATTTTCTTAAAGCAAAGAACGAGGATAACTTTGCGAGCGATGACCTAAGTAATGATAATGATACTTCTTTAGTGAAAGCCGGCTCATCTTAACAGGGGCGGTGGTGAGATTCCAATGTTGCTTATCCTAAGCACCCGTTAATGTCATAAAACTTTAGATAAAATTATATGAGGAGGATTTAGAATGAATAATGAACTATTAAGATATAGCCTCCAATTATCTATGCTGTCTATGTTACTTTCTAAGCACTTGCTCAGTGATATTGAATATAAAAAGATAAAAATTAAATTGATGAAAAAGTATAACATTCCCACAGAATTATATTTATAATGTCTTGGAAGTGTGGTATAATAAAACTGCATAGAAAGATACAAAAAAGGAGGCGGGTGCAGTGAAAAGAGATGTAAAAGTTATTAAAGGTGATACCACACTGAAAAGAACTGCATCAGGCTGTGTAGAGCGCTCAATAAAGAGGGTAGCAGCTTATTGCAGAGTCAGCACGGATACCGAAGATCAAATTAACAGCTATAATTCTCAAGTAGAACACTACACAGATTTTATAAAGCAAAATAATGAGTGGACACTTGCGGGGATATATGCTGATGAAGCGATAACCGGCACACAGGTTGACAGAAGAATTGATTTTCAAAGATTAATCAATGATTGTATGAACGGAGATATAGATATGGTAATTACAAAATCTATATCAAGATTTGCAAGAAATACTTTAGACACCTTGAAATATGTTAGAAAGCTGAAGGAATACAATGTTGCAGTATTTTTTGAAGAAGAAAATATCAATACATTAACGATGGATGGCGAATTGCTTTTGACTATTTTAAGTTCAGTCGCTCAACAGGAAGTGGAAAATATTTCAGCCAATGTTAAAAAAGGCTTGAGAATGAAGATGGAAAGAGGAGAAATGGTCGGGTTTCAAGGCTGCTTAGGTTATGACTATGATCCGGAGACCAAGAGTATTTCCGTCAATGAAAAAGAGGCTGAGATTGTACGATATATTTTCAGGAGATACCTTGAAGGTGTTGGTGGGATGGTTATTTCCAGAGAGCTTGAAGAACAAGGTTATTTATCACCAAGAGGGCATAAGAGGTGGACTGAAACCACTGTTTTAGGAATCATTAAGAATGAAAAATACAAGGGCGATCTTCTTATGGGCAAAACATTTACTGTTGATCCTATTTCAAAAAGAAGATTGGATAACTTCGGAGAACAAGATAAATTCTATATTGAGAATCATCACGAACCTATTATTTCTGAAGAAGATTTTGAAAAGGCGCAGGGGATTAGATTAAGAAGAGCAAAAAATAGAAATACTGTTGCTAACAATGGTGGCAAAAGAGAAAAGTATTCAAGAAAATACGCCTTTAGCAGTATGCTTGAATGTGGTTTTTGTGGACACATGCTTTCAAGAAGAAATTGGCATTCGAGTTCAGAGTATACAAAAGTTATATGGCAGTGTGTCAATGCTACTAAAAACGGAAAGAAGTATTGTCCGCATAGTAAAGGGATTGAAGAAGAAGCCATAGAAAAAGCATTCATGGAAAGTTATCGTCAGGTATGCCACAATAATGTTGAAATTACTAATGAATTCCTTAAAACTGTGGAAGAAGAATTGAAAGACAACAGTTTAGCTAAAGACCTGAAGAAGATAACAAATCAACTTGATAAGATACTAAAGAAAGAAAAGGATCTTGTTGAGTTAAGGCTGAATGAGTCAATCAGCATGGATATATATCAGGATAAGTATAATGAAATAGCTATTAGTAAAGAGAAATTACTTGCAGAAAAAAGGACTTTAGAAGTAACACTCACTGATGAAAAAGCGTTGAAGAAAAGGCTCGAGGGGTTTAAAAAATTACTTGAGTCCAATAAATATCTTGAGGAATTTGATAGGGCAGTATTTGAAAGTATAGTAGATAAAATCATCATTGGGGGAACTAACGATGAAGGTGAAATTGATCCTGCAATGATTACTATCATATATAAGACTGGAAAAAAAGATTCTCAGGACGGAAGATTATTCAAGAGCAGAAGAAAAAATGCCAAGGAAGTTAATGAGGAAACTGACAACAAATTGTATCCTCATTCAAGCGACGAGGTTAATAATTTGTATTCCTATCCTATTGACAACACATGTGGAGACGGTAGCTCTGTTGTCCAAACTAAATACAGAACATCATTCAGATATAGAAATAGGGGAAGATGAATTATCTGAAATTGACTTTTCAAAAGACGCAACTTATGGAGAAATTAAAAAGTATGTGTTAGATAAATACGGACTAAAAGTTTCAAGCCTATATATTGCACAAATAAAAAGGAAACATGGTCTAATAGAGAGAGAAAATTATAATTTTAGTAAGAAAGAAAATCAAAGAGTGCCAAATTGCCCAGAAGAAAAAGAAAAAGCAATCGAAGATGCTTTAGAGCATTTTGGAATGATTTAAATAATATCTAAGATTGAAAATTTTAAAATTAAGACTTAAAAACTTTAAGATTAAAAAGATATGTACTTCTTATATAACCTAAGAAGATTAATTGAAAATCAGGGGAACGATGATGGTAAAATAAAAAATTTTAACAACTAAAGAAGAATTAGGCATTATTGCCAAAGAGGTTTTTATGAAGTTAAAAATACTGAAAAAGACTTGTTAGAATTGAAAATTTTAGATCATTGTGCGGGGTTTCGTGTCATAATAGTGATAGAGGCAAATAGTTATGTAAATATAAGGAGTTCAAGACTTCTACCAAAGTTTAAAACTCAAAAAATAAATAGTTGGTGTGCTGCTTAGAGTAACCATTTTGATAATGTGGATGCGAAACAAAAAGAGATAATCAGACTTCGTAAAAAATTGAAACAGGTTGAAATGGAGAATGATATTTTAAAGCAAGCTGCACTACTGTTAGGCAAAAAATAGACCTCATTATCTCGAACCGAGATAAATATAGCATTAGTGCAATGTGTAGACTACTTGGGGTCACAAGAAGTTTAGTCTATTATCATTTGAACAAAGAAAAAGATGTGAAATTAGATGAAGATGAAAAACTAATAGAAGAAATAAAAGAAATATTCAGAAGAAGTAGAAACAACTACGGAACACGCAAAATAAAAAAAAACTAGGGAAAATTGGATATAAAATATCGAGAAGAAAAATAGGACGAATAATGAAGAAAAATGGCCTAGTCTCAAACTATACAGTAGCACAATATAAAGTAATAAGACCCAAATGCAACGAAGAAGATATCCCTAACCTTTTAAATAGATAATTTGACAATAGAGACTATTTAGAAGCAATAGTAAGCGACCTAACATATGTAAGAGTAGGAAAAACATGGAATTATATATGTTTAATAATAGACTTAAACAGCCGTGAAATAATAGGATACTCATCAGGTAAAAACAAAGATGCAAATCTAGTAGCAGAAGCATTTTACTCAATAAGGCAGCCACTAAATCGTATAAAAATATTTCACACAGACAGAGGAAGAGAATTTAAAAATATAAAAATAGAAGAAATATTAAAGGTATTTGGGATAAAAAGATCGCTAAGTAAAAAAGGAAGCCCATATGATAACGCAGTAAGCGAAGCAGTCAATAAAGTAATGAAGACAGAATTCATATATCAGGAGAACTTTACTAATTTCCAAGAACTTAATCTAAAATTAGCAGAATATGTATATTGGTATAATAACCTAAGAATTCATGGATCTTTAGGATATAAAACACCAGTAGAATATAGAAAAGCAGAATAAAAAGCTCTGGAAGTTTCATAAATTAAATAAAATATATGAACAGACTGTCAAGGGCAAATTTCAACGAAATTTGGGCGAAGCCTTTACCCTTGATTGTCTGAGAATATATTTTATAATCTAAAGAAACTTTCAAGCTTGATAATGTTCGCTTATAAATTGTCTAAAAAAGTGTTGCCATTCCATGTATTTGGGTTCATTAGAAGAATGCCGAGCAATGGGTAACATGACGCTGATGTGTTTATACACAAAAAAGCTACACGTGCGTTGGCTGACAACAGGGAGCTAAGTAAATTAACACCAGCTAAAATGTTTGACGCTATTAATAAATGACAAGTATATGAAATTGGTTTTACCTAGTTTAAAAAAGAAATTATAATGAAAATATGGAGGCTAAGAATATGAAGATTAATAATGAATGTTGTTGTGGATGCAAAACAGAAAAGCCGGATCAAATTAAAGACAATTGTCCTGTATGTAATAATGAAGGGATTTCCGTTAGTAAAGTAACTGTTGAACATCTAGTGGTAGATGATTATCGTAATGCTGTTAACGGAGATCAATATAAGATTTGCATGAACGAGGACTGCGACGTTGTTTACTATAACTTAGATAATGAAATAAAATTCTTGAAAGACCAAGTTAGAGTTCCTATCTGGTTTAAGAAAGATGCAGATCCTAAGTATGCTTGTTATTGTAGCGAAGTCACAGAAAATCAGGTAATTGAAGCAGTTGTAAAGCATGGCGCGAAATCCGTAAAAGAAGTAAATGCCATCACTGGGGCAATGAAAAATCCTAATTGTAAAGAAAACAATCCGTTGGGAGTTTGTTGTCATAAGATTATTCAGGAAGCTATCGATAAAGGCTTGAAAATGAAATAATTACAGTCGATATGTTCCTACAAACGAGAGCCAATCTTTGATATGTTTCCATCTACGAGCGTTGATATGTTCCCCATAACCATAGGGGTTGAGACAGTAGCGCTTTTGTCCAAACTTGATGTCGATAAGCATATAAATATTGAAATTGAGCTGGATGAGCTTGATTTGACAAGTGCTGAAAGTAAGGCAACATATGCTCAAATCAAAGAATATGTTTGGAATAAATTTGAATTAAAAGTTTCGACGTTATATATTGCACAGATAAAAAAGAAATGTGGAATAGAATTACGAGAACATTACAACAAGTCTAAAAAGGAGAAACAAATTATTCCACAGTGTACACCTGAAAAAGAAGAAGTCATCATGGATGCTTTGAGACACTTCAAAATGATTTAATAGAAAAGAATGACAGCATATGACTTTCTGCATTTATTACATTCCTACTTGGTATAGGAACAGCTATTATTCCTTTCTTGCAAGGTATCAATGAGAAAATAGTCTCAATATAAAGATTGATAGGATCATTTTTATATTTAAAGGAGCGTTGAAATGATTGATAAAAGCAATAAAAATTTTGGGATAAATTTGCTAAGCCATATGCTCCTTTCATGAAAAAAGATAAAGGAGCTTATGATAGAGTTTGCGAATATATAAGTCCTCATTTGGATATGAACATGGATGTGCTCGAACTCGCTTGTGGTTCGGGGCAACTTTCCTTTAGTCTCGCACAACATACTAAAACTTGGATAGGGACAGACTTTTCCGAACAAATGATTCTGGAAGCGAAAAAACATGGAGAATATGAAAACCTCACATTTGAAGTAGCCGATGCAACATCGCTATCTTTTGCGGATGAAGAATTTGATAGTGTACTGATAGCTAATGCACTTCATATTATGCCAAATCCAGACCTTGCAATGAAAGAAATACATAGAGTTTTAAAACCTAATGGGATTTTGTTCGCCCCTACTTTTCTATGGAAAGAGGGAAAGCAAAGAAAAATTATAAAAAGTTTGATGTCTATTTTAGGATTTAAGATGTATCAAGAATGGAATAAAAATCAATTTGAAGATTTTATTAAAGAATATGGATTTTCAGTAGTTGAAATGAAATTGGCACATGGAGGTCTTGCACCGATTGGTGTGATGATTGCATATAAA
>UMKD01023662.1_pt1 | contig 20378 bp, 34 predicted proteins | sample 1966221 | NCBI WGS metagenome assembly UMKD01 (sample SAMEA4836167, study PRJEB28245) | human gut metagenome | biome: gut microbiome; material: fecal sample | place: Denmark | collected 2008
CAATCAAGCAACTGTATGGTCTTAGGACTATGCAGTTTTTTTGCGGATAAAGAGATGGTAATTTGGTATAATAGTATTAGTAGAATATATAGGAGGAAGTTATGGTATTTTATATTGAAGACGACGATAATATTAGAGATTTGGTAATATATACACTTGAGAGTACAGGTATGGAGGCTAGGGGATTTGAGAACCCCAAGAAATTTTGGACGACACTTGAATACGAAATTCCTGATCTAGTCCTGTGCGATATTATGCTTCCGGAAGAGGACGGTTTGTCTATACTCAAAAAACTAAGGGCATCCTCTAAAACAAGGAACATACCTATAATAATGCTAACAGCCAAGGGTTCTGAATACGATAAGGTAATAGGCCTGGACTCAGGTGCAGATGATTATGTGACTAAACCATTTGGCATGATGGAGCTGGTATCTAGGATAAAGGCTGTTATGAGAAGGTCTAGTTTAGAGACAGATAAGAAGCGCCTAGTTATAGGGGATGTAATGTTGGACCCTGAAAGACATGAAGTAAGGGTTGACCAAGACCAAGTGAGCCTTACCCTAAAGGAATTTGACCTACTATATCTCCTGATGAAAAATCCAAACATAGTCATGACAAGGGATAAAATATTGGAGACGGTGTGGGGATATGATTTTGGTGGAGAGACTAGGACTGTCGATGTTCATATTAGGACACTGAGGCAGAAACTAGGTTTAAGTGGCGATATAATAGAGACCATAAGGGGAGTAGGATATAGGGTAGGTGATAGAAATGAAAGATAGGGTCCAAAAGGTCCTGATGTTTTCACTTAGTCTTGTCCTTATAATATCCTACCTAGTAATGGTTGTATTTGTCTATAGGCAGGACCTTAGACTGATGAAGTATGAGGTCAAGCAAGAGGCCAAGTATATACAGGAGGCTGTGAATATAGCAGGACCCCAGTATTTAGAGAGCATTGATAATGTTGACAAAAACACTAGAATAACCAAGATAGACAAGGATGGCAAAGTCCTATATGACTCCCAGGGTAGAAAAGACCTAGAAAATCATAAGACGAGAAAAGAAGTAGTAGAGGCGCTTAAAAATGGATACGGTGAAGACGTTAGAAGGTCTGAAACTATAGGCAAGAATATGTATTACTATGCCCTTATTCTAAATGATAAAAGTGTAATCAGGGTATCCAAGACCATGTACAATATGGTGGCTATTGCTATTGATTTTCTACCATTTATGTTGGGTATTTTCTTGATTATGCTACTCCTATCTTGGATGATAGCAAGGTGGCAGACTAGAAGGATTATAGGTCCAATTAACGATATAGACCTAGAAAATCCCCTAGAAAATATCACTTATAGGGAGCTTGAACCACTTTTGGTGGCTATGGATTTAAACAATAAGCAAAAGGATATGGTGTCCAATATGAGAAAGGAATTTTCAGCCAATGTTTCCCACGAGTTAAAGACACCCCTTACATCCATATCCGGCTATGCTGAGATTATGAAAAATGGCATAGTCAAGGAAAAAGACATCACTAATTTTGCGGATAGGATCCATAAAGAAGCAAGTAGATTGATAAAACTTGTCAACGATATTATAAATATATCTAGATTGGACGAGGGATATGTAGATATAGAAAAAGAGGATGTTGACCTGTTTGAAATGTCCAGAGAGATAAGTTCACGACTAGCCAAGCAGGCCAATGACAAGGGTATAAAGGTAGCCTTAGAAGGAGAAAGAGTCATATGTCATGGCATAAGGCAGATACTGGATGATATGGTCTATAACCTAGTTGAGAATGCTATAAAGTACAACAAGGAAAATGGCAAGGTAACTATATGGGTAGGCAGTACCCTTGATGGAGTAAAGATACGTGTTACTGATACCGGAATAGGTATAGCTGATGAGGAAACAGATAGGATATTTGAGAGGTTTTACAGGGTGGACAAGAGCCACTCCAAGGAGATAGGCGGAACAGGTCTGGGCCTATCTATTGTCAAGCACGGTGCCATGGTCCACGGGGCAAGTCTAAGTGTTGACAGCAAGCTTGGAGAGGGTAGTGTATTTGAGATAAGATTTCCTAATGCTTAAAGGGTTTTAAAATCTTGGCTAGGACTATCCTAAGATCGAGTTCCATAGCAAAGACAGAACCAACAACTATAAGAGCACCTATTATTTGGATAATTTTCATGTTTTCTCCAAATATGAAAAAGGCTAATATACTTGCAAATGTTGGTTCAAGGGCTACCATCATGCTAGGCAAGGATGTGCCTATATAGTGGGTAGACTTTACATATAGGTTGTTGGATACGAATGTACACAATATACCGATAACAAGGACATGTAATAAGTAGAACATAGGATTATTTGAACTTGTGACACTTGATACAAGCCTAGGTATGTCAGTAAAGAACAGGGTAAAGATACTAGAAGACATAAATCCATATAAGAGGATTGTGTCTTTTTGTATTTTACCCTCTACAAAACGTGGTAGGACTATCTGCATCGCAAAGGTCATGCCATTGAATATGGCTGCCAGTATTCCTAGAGTATCTAGGTTTGCTCCACTTGTAGAGAATATGTCTATAATACACATACAACCAAAGATACAGGTTGATACTACTATTATCTTTTTTAGGCTAATCTTGTCCTTAAAGAATATATATCCAAATATAGTGACCCATATAGGGTTTGAAAACATAAGGACAGTTGCCACTGATAGGGGTATCCTAGACACGGCAAAACTATAGGCGGATATACCTATCGCAAAGTTGAGTATACCGTAGAAGGCACAAAATATAAGTCCCTTCATATCGACCTTGTAGGCAGATTTATTTGTGAAGTACAAAAATATGGCTGTTAGGACAAAGCCAAAGCTAGACCTCACAAAGGATATGTCATAGGAGTTCATCTGTATTTCGTTTAGGTAACGACTGCTGACACCCATAAAACCCCACATGAATGTAGCTATAACCATCATTATAATACCTTTTTGTCTATATTTATTTTTCATTTATATTTTCACCTTCTCTTTTGGTATTTTTATTATCTGAGTACCTATCTAATATTATATCGACCATATCAAAGAGGGCTGTTTCAAGGCTGGAACGATTGTATATAGGGTAGTCAGCGACCTCTTCATAGTAGGACTTTCTATTATTATATAGGTCAAATATCCTACTGGAGTTCGATTTTATAAGTGGTCTATCTTCTAGTGATGACTTGTCTATTATGGTCTGACAGTCTCTTACTATATAAAAGACCATGTCTGAGTTGTTTAATATTTCTCTGTTTTTTTCCCTTGTTATGCAACCACCACCTGTTGATATGATAGTGTTCTCTAGCTTACAAGTTGCTAATAGGGCCTCTTCTTCATAGTCTCTAAATGCGCTTTCTCCCTCTTTTTTGAATATATCTTCAAGTCTTTTACCAGTCATGTCCTCTATATACCTATCTAGGTCTACAAAGCCTAGACCCAAAAGGTCAGCCAAGAGCCTACCGAGGCTTGTCTTACCGCTGGCTGGCATACCTACCAAGTAAATAGGTTGTAGATTTTCTGGAAAAGCTATAAATTGCCTGAAGTATGTATTTTCCATGAAGTATGTATTTTCCATTATGTTGGTTTTGTTAAAGTGCCTGTATATATCAGAGGCTGTATCCTTATCTATTTGGATATTGTTCCATATTTCTACTGCCCTGATAGCCTGGTAGACTAGCATCTTAAGGCCGTTTTGACACTTCAAGCCAGATCTTCTAGCGTCTCTTAGGAACTTGGTTTCACATGGATTGTATATAAGGTCTACTGCTATATCAAAATTTTTGAATATCTCTTTAGAAAGTGCTGATTGGTCGAGGTTTGGAAACATTCCTAGGGGAGTGGTGTTAAATACTATCTTGCCCTTGATTTTATCTAGCTGGTCGTAGCCTACAAATTCTATAGCAGGTCTGGTGTTTTCAGGTCCCATAATAGATTCAAGGTCATCTATACCCTTTTGAGGATTTCTAGAGGCTATATATATTTTTTCTGCCCCTTCATTTAAGAGATAGGCTATAAGGGGGAGGCAGGCACCACCATAACCCAATATTAGGAAGGTGGATGATTTTAGGGGGAGGTAGTCCTCTAGGCTGACCTGGATCCCGTAATAATCTGTATTGTAGCCTGACAATTTACCTTGGTCTATCTTTATAGTATTTATGGATCCTATTGACCTAGCGAGGTCATCTATATTATCTAGTAGAGGAATCACATCCTTTTTGTAGGGGATTGTGACATTGACGCCTGATATAGGACTGGATATAGGCCCAGACATAGAACTCCTATAAAGGCTCTTTATGATGGACTCAAGGTCCTCTCTTGGAAATTCAATCAAGCTATAGTCTGCATTTATATTTAGTTTTTGGTATATATATTGGTGGATTTGTGGTGATATGGAGTGTGAAAGGTGTTCGCCTAGCAGTCCAAAGTGTTTCATAATTACCTCCATTTATTTTGCGATTCTAATTGACAAGTTTGCCTATATTAATCAATTTAAATATATTATAACAAATATAGGTTGTTAAAAAAATACTTTCAATAATTTAAGAGTTGATAATAGACATACAATAAATTATCATATTAGTAGGTAGATGAAATTTTGAGATGATAATTTGCTTTTAAATTATAAAATACATGATGAAGGTGAGAAATAGATGAAGAATATAAGGATAAAAGTTGCATATCAGGGGACCAACTACTGTGGTTGGCAGAAGCAAAAAGACTCTCTAGGTATTCAGGGAGAGCTCGAATATGCAGGCCAGAAGGTATTTGCTAGTAAGATAGATGTTACAGGATCTGGCAGGACTGATGCCGGAGTTCATGCCCTTGGTCAGGTGGCTAATTTCAAGGTCGAAACCACTATACCAATAGACAAGATTCCTGAAGTACTCAACAATAAGTTACCAAAAGATATAGCTGTTTTAGAAGCGGTAGAGGTTGATGAAGATTTTCACTCTAGGTTTTCTGCCCACAATAAGACCTATAGGTACCAGATATATCCATCTAGGATTAGGTCACCATTTTACAAGGATACTTGCTACCAGGTAAAGAGCCCGCTTGATCTTGATAGGATGAAAAAAGAGGTCAAGGGACTGGTTGGAGCCCATGATTTTGTAGGATTTATGTCTAGTGGATCATCGGTTAAGACTACTGTAAGGGAAATATACGATGCAAAAGTATTTGAAGAGGGTGACCTTATAGTTTTGGAACTGACTGGTAATGGATTCCTCTACAACATGGTTAGGATTATTGCAGGGACCTTGGTAGACATGGGACGTGGATATATTGGTGATTCTATGGTGGATATATTGGAGTCCAAGGAAAGGGGGAGGGCTGGTCATACAGCTCCGCCACAGGGCTTGTTTTTAAAAGAAGTTGAATATTGATATTGAGACGATATCCCCCTGAGGGGGATATCTTTTATGAAAATGAAGAATATATCCCCTTGAAGGTGAGATATGTATCTAAAAATACAAAAATATCACCTTCAAGGTGATAAAATTATCAAAAAGTATAGAAATATCACCATAAAGGTGATAAAATTATCGGAAGGTGATTAAATTATTTGATATAATATACTTTCAAAGGAGGAGTAGCAATGATAATCAGAGAACGGGAACTTAACTGGTTGAAAGAATGGAAAAATAGAGATGTAATAAAAGTTATCACAGGTGTTAGAAGATCAGGTAAGTCTACTATTATGTATCAATATAAAAATTGGTTACAAGAAAATGGCGTTAGTGAAAAACAGATTATATATTTAAATTTTGAAAATCTAGATACTATAGAATTACACGAGAGTATTGCTCTTCATAAATATATAAAAGAGAAAACTAAAGAAGATTTGGAATATTATTTGCTATTTGATGAAATTCAGATTGTAGATAAATGGGAAGTTGCTATAAATTCTCTTAATTTAGATAAAAAATTGGATATTGTAATTACTGGTTCAAATGCTAAATTGCTTTCATCTGAACTTGCTACATATTTGGCTGGAAGATATGTATCTATTATCGTTTACCCGTTTTCACTTAGGGAGTCTAGTCTAAAAGATCCTAATTTAACATTACAGAATTACATGACTTATGGTGGATTTCCAGGAGTTATAGGGGTTGAAAATAATCACTCAAAAAGTATAATTTTAAATGATTTACTAGATTCTGTTTTATTAAAGGATGTTATGTTAAGAAATAGAATAAATAATGGTCATCTTTTAAGAGCCTTAGCAAGTTTTATATTTCAAAATTCGGGGTCAATGTTTTCAATTAGAAAGATTGCTAACACAATAAAATCCGAGTTAGGAATTAATTCAAAAGAAGAAACAATATCTATGTATATAGAATACTTAAAAGAGGCATATTTAATTTATGAATTAGAGAGATATGATTTGAAGGGAAGAAAGGTTTTTTCAAGAAATAATAAGTTCTATGGTGTTGACCCAGGTCTAAGGGAATCTCTAACTTCTGGCGGAAACAAAGACTATGGTCATATTTTAGAAAATCTTGTATTTTTAGAACTGCTTCGTAGAGGATATAGAATTTATACAGGAGAGATTGAGGAATATGAAATCGACTTCATCTGTGAAAAAAATGATGAGTTAATTTATGTACAGGTAAGTTTGAATTTGATGGATGAAAAGACAAGAGAACGTGAGTTTAGACCTCTTGAAATGATAGCAGATAACTATCCCAAGATTATACTGAGTCTAGATAGTCTTGATTTCTCAAAATCAGGTATTAGAAATGTTAATGCAGAACAATTTTTAAAAGGCGATGTAGACTTATAAAATGGAGGGATAGCTCTATAAATTTTTTTTCTTAAGTTCAAATGAATATTTTGCCATGAAAAAACCGACCTCCCAATCGTTAGATTTTTAGGTCTAACTTTTGGGGGTCGGTACAATTCTGTGTGTATTTTTTGAGGAATATCCTAAAAATCAATTTCTACAAACTTACTCAATCTCTGGCATGCCACACTTGCAATAAGACATCCGACTATGTCCTTTATTGCTGTTATTGGGAATAGACTAGCTATACAGGCCCAGTAAGGTATTGGGCTACCAGCTACATAGTTTAAGATTATGTATGTATAAAAGCTACCGAATCCATATGTAATAACCATAGCTATCAGGCAGGCTATAAATAATGGGGCAAACTTTTTAGTCGAGTATTTCTCCCTGGCATATCCTACTATATAGGCTGCTAGGATAAAGGCTAGTAGGTAGCCAAAAGTAGGTTTTAGTAGGTAAGTTGGTCCTCCGCCCTCTGTGAATATTGGAAATCCAACAAATCCTATTAGAACATACATAAATACTGACAAGGCCCCTCTTTTTGAGCCTAGTAGGAGTCCTGCTAGTAGGACAAATATAAACTGCATTGTAAATACTGTTACAGGAAGTGGTATCCTTATAAAAGCTCCTATGGCTACCAGGGCAGTGAATAATGAACATAAGATCATTGTTTTTGTGTCTAAAAATTTCTTTTTCATAAAATATCTCCTTTATATAGTAAACCTGTATTGTAAATAAGGTTTACAAATGTTATAAGCATATTTTACCACTAAAAAAAGCTATTGTAAACTATAAAATTAAATAGTTTACAATAGCCTTTGTATTTTTATCCCTTATATACTTATTTAAAGACTTAAGACCTATCAGATAGACCGCTAAGGGTAACTTTAACAGGGGGTACAAGACCTATAAAATGGATTTAAGCCTAGCTGCCTTTTTCATAAGCTGGTCAAATTCATCCGGCCTTATTGACTGGTCACCATCACTTAGGGCGTTGGCTGGATCGTTGTGGACTTCTATCATCAGTCCATCGACACCGCTTGCAATTGCCGCAAGGGCCATTGGCTCAACCAAGCTAGATCTACCAGTTCCATGAGACGGGTCAACAATTATAGGCAGGTGGGATATTTGCTTTACTAGGGCAGTTGATGCCAGGTCTAGGGTATTCCTAGTCAAAGTGTTAAAGGTCCTAATTCCCCTTTCACACAAGATGATATTTTCGTTTCCACTAGCCATAATGTATTCAGCACTAGATAGCCATTCTTCTATAGTATTTGAAAAGCCCCTCTTCAACAAGACTGGCTTTTTGGACCTACCCAATTCTTTTAGGAGCTCAAAGTTTTGCATATTTCTAGCTCCTACCTGAAGTATGTCCACATCTTCAAACATATCTATATGTTTGGCGGCTACTATTTCAGATATAAGGTAAAGGCCTGTTTCTTTCTTTGCCAGACTAAGTAGGTCTAGACCGTCTGCTTTCATACCTTGAAAATCATAGGGAGAAGTCCTTGGCTTAAAGGCTCCACCCCTTAGGATTTGGGCTCCTGATTTTTTGACTGATTTTGCTATTTCAATGATTTGTTCTTCTGATTCTACTGAGCAGGGACCTGCCATAACAACAAGGTTGCCTCCTCCAATTTTCAAGTCACCAAGTCTTACAATGGTGTCGTCCTGCTTGTATGAACGACTTGACTTGTTTAATTTATCTATCATTTATTTCCTCCATAGGTTCACTTATTATATACTCTTATCCGTATCATATATACATATTATACAGAAATGACACAATAAATAATACATGATTTTAGGAAATTATTCAAATAAGTTTTTCAATAGGCAAAAGAATTTATCTTTCCCTATAAATAAAGACAACTAGAATTCAACCATAAAGCCTTCTAGAATTCATGGACAAAGAGACCACACCTCACCTTTGGTTCAAACCAAGTAGACTTGGCTGGCATGATTTTATCTTCGTCAGCTACCCTCATAAGCTCTTCAAGACCAGTAGGGAATAGGGAAAAACCTACTACAAATTCACCTGAATCGACTTTTTTCTCTATTTCTCCAAGTCCCCTAATACCACCTATAAAGTCTATTCTAGGATCTTTTTGAGGGACCTCTATGTCAAGAATTGGCTCTATAAGTAAGTCATGAAGAACACTCACATCAAGGTTTTTGACAGTGCCATCTCCTAGTTGATCTAGGTTTATAAGCTCCAGCTTGTACCAATTTTTGTCTATAAATGTAATATATTTTAATTATATATTGAAATTTCAACGTTTTATAGGGTATGAACTTTATTGGTGGGGGTGAAATGGGGGCTAAAGTATATCCAAGTTTTTAAAGACCTCATATTCCCGTTGTTTTTTCTTCTCAGTTATGTGAATGTATATTTGTTTTGTTATTCCATCATCTTCATGCCCTAATCTTCTTTGTATCATGTCTAATGGAAGCCCCTTGTCAGCCAGTAAACTAGCGTGGGTATGTCTATAGATATGTAACCTTGTAGGATATATACCGTGTTTTTCTAGAACTTTACGCACACTTGTATAGTACTGATGTTTACCTAGAGTGTTAGGAAATACGATATTTGAATTTATTCCGTTAATACGTTTTAGAAGTTTCATTTCATTTGCTATCTGAACACATCTAAAATTAATACCAATGGTTCTAATAGAAGCTTCACTTTTAGGTGTGGTTAGCTTAAAGTCGGTGTAATTCTTTGTAACTTCGAGCTTGTAATCGTGAATGTCATCATGGGTAAGTGCTAGAGCTTCCCCAATCCTTAGCCCAGTAAGGGTTAAAAATTCTAATAAAAGACGTGTTGAATATACGGTATACTTATTTCCATCAAGCTTACTGAAAATTTCTTGAAGCTCCTCAGGCTCAAAATACAATTTTTCGTAGCTAGGTCTATGATTTTGTGATTTCAATTCTATCTTATCGAATATCTTTGAACTTACATAGTCATTTTTGTAGCACCAGTTAAAAAAAGCCTTTAATATGACCATATACCCGCGAGATACCTCACCTCGGGAATAAATATCTCTTATGTACGCTGGGGTAATCTTATCGACAAACATATTCCCGTCATCAAAGTATTTAAGTAAAGAGTTAAAAGCAACTCTTTTCGTGTGCATAGTAGTATGTTTCATTTCTATGCTGTCGAAATACACTCTAAGAGCCTCGTTAAAAGTGTATGAGTCAATTTTATGAATGCTAGCGTTAATCTTTTTGTTGAGGTCCTGTAATGCCTTCTTCCTTACTGCTGGGGTATTCTTTGCATAAGTCTTACTAACCCTTTTTGTTTTTCCTGTGTATGGATCCTTATAGGATTCAACGAACTTAAAATGTCCTTTACTTGTTTTTTCTACCCACATTGTCAAATCTCCTTTCGTTTGTTATAATGTAGGTATCACAAAGGGACCCTGTATTGGGTCTGTGATACTGGGAAAGAAGTATGTCGCTTTGGTCGGTTGAGATACTTCTTTTTTAATTATAATTTTGTAATTATATTTATTATATTACCGATATTTATTTTACTTAATATCAACGCTATGGTAGGTATTAATACAGCTCCAATTAACCATTTTTTATTCTCTGCGTGGATACTTCTTTGCTCTTTTTCGTTTTCTAGGAGATACCTCTTTGTCTCGCTCAATATTAGTTCGGACGCACTATCAATTTTATTTTCTAATTTCTCAAATTTTATACCTACTACTTCCATCTTGGCATTAAATTCTTCTCGTGTAATATATGACATATTCCCACCTCCAGATCCGTCATTTGATTCAATTATATCATGTTTACTAAAACTTGACGAGTCTACAGAAATTTGGTTGTTAATAATATGTGTTTTTGGAAATTCAAATACTTTACTGCTCAGTGATTCCATCTTTTAGTCCTACTAATGTACTGATTAAATAGTTTAAATCAAATTCAGCTAGCTCGATTTCGAATTCGTGACCGTCATTCCTAATAAGTAATAATGACAAAGGATTGTTTGTAGCCATATCACAAGAAGCCTTAATATTAACTATTGATTTAGGTGGATTTTCAATAGAGTAATAGAATTCAATATAATCTTTAATGCAGTTGTAGAAATATGATATGTCATCTTCAAATTTACCTAGTAACTCATCATCATAAATAGTAAGTAGTGATATTGAATTGGATTCCCATGGTGGTTTTTCATAGGGGTTATCCGTATATAGAATTTCAAATACATCCTCTCTATTCCAAATAGCTGCGGTTTTATAATCTTCTTCGTTTATTATGTTTGATTTTAATTTTTCTCTATTTTCCAGCTCTATTCTTATGTACTTACCATCAAACGCAAATACGTCGAATCTTACGCCTAACAGTAAATTAAATGTTTCATTTACTCGTTTGATGTTATATTTTAATTCATGCGGTTTAAACGAGTATAATACCTTCAATGCCTTATCAAAAACCTTGTTGTCTTTACTGTAATGTTTTAGCGGTTCATTAAAATAGTTGTACATATTATTACCATTTTCATATGACATAATAAATTACCTCCCTTAAAATATATAAAATTTAAATTTTGACTAATATTTTCTAACAATACCTGATAGCTTGCCTACGATATAAGGCTCGTCTTCTTCCTTAACCATTATAGGCTGATAGCTGGAGTTGCAAGGCTGCAACGTCAAGTAGTCATCATTCTTATAGACCTTTTTAAGTGTAGCATCACCATCAATCATTACCGCGTAGATATCTCCATTATCTATTGGTCTATCCTTGATAATCAAGGCTAGGTCTCCATCATTGATGCCTGCATCTATCATTGAGTCACCTTTTATTCTAAGGGCAAAGTCTGCCTTGTATTCATCATTCAATACTATGTAAGAATCTATATTTTCCTCAGCTGTTATGGGCTTGCCTGCTGCGATAGTTCCAACTACTGGGATCCTGTTTACTTTGGTTATTGGGATTAGATTAGAGGGCAGCGGGCGTTCTTCTGATTGGTTTTCTTCTGTAGTACAGTATAACCACGAAGGACTAACATTTAGTGCTTCGGCTAGTAGCGTAACCTTGTCCTGTTTTGGGGTGTATTTCCCATTATAATAATCAGATATTGACGAAGCCCTGATTCCAGTTCTTCTCGAAAGTTCTGTTTGAGACATTCCACTTTCGTCAAACGCTTTTTTAAATCTTGTATAAAAAGATTCCATACGGTCGTCACTTCCTTTCTTCTCTTAAGTTGAATTATACAGGATTCCGTATAAAAAGTAAAGATAAAAAACAAAAAAATACAGAAAACTGTTGACAAAGGGCGTGCAGGTGATGTATTATATACTTAACGGAAAACCGTATAAGAAAAGAGGTGATTAATTATGACAGTGAGATACGATTATAGCAAGTTAAGAGGTCTTATAAAAGAAAAGTGTGGAACTCAAGAAAACTTTGCTAAAGCTATAGGCATATCTAATACAAGCTTATCGCAAAGATTAGCTAATAAAGTGCCTTTTAATCAAATAGAAATATCAAAAGCATGTAAATTGTTTAATTGTACGATTCCAGAGGCAGATGAAATTTTTTTTAAACTTCAATAACGGAAAACCGTACAAGAACGCAATTAGAAAGGAGTGATTAGATGAAGATAGCAATATTAGTATTATTAACAACTAATATATACGCAGTATCAAAATGGGTGTATTGGTCTAGAGGATTTATTGGAGCTTTCTGCATATATCAAGAAAAATATGGAAAGTTAAGTAAAAACGAGCTAAGAAGATTGATGAAAGAAGCCGTTGACTATGGTATTAAACACACAATCAACGACTTAAGTGGTAGAAATTAATAACCTAGATGTTTAGTGATGATTTGAGTGACTACACCAGTGGCAATTTGAGTAAGTGCTTGAATAGATGTTGCACCAATTTCTTTTGCTATTGATTTAGTGGGTTCCCAAATTTTTTCATTACGGATATTTGCTAATACTTGATGGCCACCATAAGTTAATCCATTTATCCTACCAGTGGTATTGCCAGCGTGATTTAGAAGGGGTCCTATACTTGCGTCAATAAACCCAGCCTCACACAGCTTGACAGTTGTGTAGTCTAGTTCTTCATATGTATAAGCTAGTTGCTCACACATCAAATCTATGCCAGATTGTCGTCCATATGGTATAGATTCGGCGAATATAAGTATATCACGCATGCAATCGGGATTAAGTTTCATAATTTCACCTCCTCTCTAAGTACATTATATCAGAGAATAGGTGAAAAGAACACGAACACAGTTAGAAAGGTGGTGATAGTATGAATGGCGCACAAGTATCGCTAATATTTTGCTTAATGTGCTCAATAATTACAGTCCCAAAATGTGCTGTATGGATATGGGAACTCAAATTCAAATACAATGAAAAAGGACTATGGTACATAGTCCCAATCACTTTTATTGTATTATCTTTAGCGTGCCTGGCATATATGACTATCAAGGTATTTGGCTAGAGCGTAGAACACAATTAGAAAGGAGATGGTGGGATGGTATTAAACGATTTTGGCGTCAGAGTATATTTAACTGATGAAGAATACGATTCATGTGTGAAAAAGGTAGTCGAAGCACTTAAGTCCGAGCTTCCAGAAGAAGCCCAGACAATAGGGGTCATAACATCAATTTGTAATGATGTTATAGACCATGCAAAAAGCAGAAAAATTTATTTATAAAATATTTTACATTGGGTTTATAAAAACACAATTAGAAAGGAGTGAGATAAGTGACAGAAAAGAAGCTAAGAGAGCTTGAAGCTCTGATTGCATCCAAGGATGATTTAAGACCTTATGAGGTGGCAGGGCTTTGGGGGTTAGAGCCTCCAGCAGCAACAAGATATTTAAATGAATTTAAAGAGGAAATGGCGAGGCTTGATTCTAAACTTCCTGGATATGGATTGACTTACCACACAAAAAAAGCCCAGTGGGTGGATAGAGACGTATTTAGGTTTTTTATGAAAAATTACCCAGCCCTCATGGACGAGGTCCGCAGAAAGACAGTAGCCCCATACAGAAAGGGGTGGGAGGAGAAACAAAATGAGTTGGGATAGGTTTGTATTTAATTTTACAGGTGCTATGTACTACGCGATCTTGATAGCGTGGGAGTACATCAAGATGGCATGGATTAAGTGGCAGAATTTAGGATTAAGAGAGGAGAGTGCATAAAACTATTAGAAAGTGTAGGCTATAAAAATACTATAGATTGGACGAGGATGACGCGCTGGAAAATAAGCAAAAAAAGAAAAGCCGATGATAAATCACCGACTAAACAAAAAAGATTAATTTAAGTATAGCATACTTGAAAGGAAATTGAAATGGAAGAAATTTTACAAGATGTAATAGATATGGCAAGAGACAATTCAAACCTATATCAGATGTTATTGGATGCAAAAGATGCAGAGATAAGACAGTTAAGGGCGAATTATAACGAAGCTAGAAATAGAATTAACAGCCTAGAGGAAGAAAACATAAGGCTAGGGGCAGAACTTGAAAAACAAGATCCTAGACCATTTTAGTTATTAGTTAAGAGAGGAGAAAAGACATGGCATCATTATATGAACTAAGCAACGACGCAAGAAAACTAGAAGACTTACTAGACAACCTAGAGTGCCTAGGAGACGAACAGGCAGTAGAAGAGACTAAGAATATACAGAACATAGTTAAAAAGCTGATAGAGGGCAAGTCAGAAGGCATTATAGCTATAGTAAGAGAGCTAGACTTATCAGTGGAGAACATAGACAGCGAGATAGCAAGACTTAAAGAGTTGAAAGACAGGAAGAAGAGAAGAATTGATAGTCTAAAAGGTTATGCACTTGATTGCATGCAGTCAATGGGAGTTAAGAAGATTGAAACCAACCTAGGTAACATGTCAATAAGAAAAGGATCAGGTAAGGTTAACATCCTAGATGCAGCCAAGATACCTGAGGAGTATATCAAGATGGAGATAGTCAAGAAAGAAGACAGGAGGGCCATAACAAATGCAATAAAGTCAGGCATAGAGGTTGAAGGGGCTGAGCTTGTATATAATGACAGTTTGATCCTTCCAAAGACACCTAAAGAAAAGTAGGTGAGTTTATGAAAGCATATGAGATATTAACTAAGATCCAATGCGAACTTAAAGCGCCAAAGAACCAGTATAACTATTTTGGAAAGTATCACTATAGGAGTTGTGAGGATATCTTAGAAGCATTAAAGCCATTACTAAACAAGCATGGAGCTTCGCTTTTTATACAGGATGATATAGTACCAGTTGGTGATAGGTACTATATCAAGGCAACTTGTACATTCTGTGTTGGTGACGAGACTATAAGTACCTCAGCACTTGCAAGAGAAGAGGAAAGTAAAAAGGGTATGGATGGCAGTCAGATTACTGGCACTGCATCCAGCTATGCTAGAAAGTACGCACTTAATGGCCTATTCCTGATAGACGATACCAAGGACACAGATACAGATGAGTATCATAAACAAACAGGAGAAAACGCAAATAAGCAAACATCAAGACCTGGTGCAGGGTCAGGCAAGACAGATAAGCTAGTTACTGAAAGCCAACTATCAAGGTTATACGCGATAGGTAGCAGTAAGGGATATGACAAGTCAGATATAGACAAGTCAGTCCATAAGAAGGGCAAGCAAAGTGCCAAGGATCTAACTGTACAAGAATACAACGAAATAGTGGCAGGGATAGAGAAAGCACCAATTAAGGGGGCGAATAAATGATAATAGAACAAGCAGTTAAATCCGCAATGCGTAAGTTAGAATGGCAGAAAGAAAAGGGCTATATAAAGTCCTTTTCTGAGCTAGATCTTAGAAAAGAAGCTGAGCAGGTTTATCATCTTACTAATAAATACTTTGGGGGGTGGTGTGAGTGACAGACAGCCAAGGTTGGATAAAGTTACATAGGAAACTGTTGGATAATGCACTTTGGAAAGATTGCACATTTCAACAAAAAGTTGTAATGATAACTTTACTTTTAATGGCTAACCATGAACCTAAAAAGTGGATTTTCAAGGGAGAGAAATTTGAATGTAAGGCAGGCCAATTTATTACAAGCTTGCCAAGCATTCAAGAAAAAGCAGGTAAAGATATAAGCATAATGCAGATAAGGACTTGCTTAACTAAATTTGAAAAACACGGATTTTTAACATGCAAATCAACAAACAAAAATAGGCTTATAACTATTGAAAATTGGGCGTTGTATCAAAATAAAGATGATGATGTAACAGGCAACTTAACAGGCAATCAACAGGCAACTAACAGGCAATTAACAGCTAACAAGAATGTAAGAATGCAAGAATGTAAGAATAATAGTATCAAAGATACTATGTACGTACCACTTGAAAGTGGTGACGAGGTGAAAAATGAAAAATTGAATATGAAATCTCAGATTGACCAAGTTGTAAAAGCTTGGAACGATATTGAAGGGTTGCAAAATATTATAGGGGTCAAACGTAATACACAGCGATATAAATTGCTAGTGGGAAGGCTTAATGAATACGGATTAGATAAAGTACTGGAATGTGTCCATAGTGTTCAACACTCATCATTCCTAATGGGGTACACTTCCGAAAATGGCTGGAGTGCTAAGTTTGACTGGATAATAAAGCCAGCCAACTTCATCAAAGTTCTAGAGGGTAATTACAACGACAAGGTAGGGGGTGAAGCCGGTGGACGAGATAGAGCAGATAATCCAGCGAATGAGAGCAAGAGCGAAAACAAATACGCAGGATACGACTGGACAAAGTTCAACAAGTTCAAATAGCGAGTATAAATGCCCTATATGCAAGGATAGGGAGTGGGTAGATTTTGTTGACGAGGATGGACATGAGTGTATGAAGCACTGTGTATGCCACGCACAAAGGGAACATGAAAGATCTATAGCTTTTTCAGGGATAAGCGAGAAGTTTAAAACAAAGACTTTTAGCAACTTTCAGGAAGGGGCAAACAAAGAACTAAAAGCTAATTGTATGGAATATGTCAAGACTAAGGCATATGAGAAACACGAAAGTTTAATAATCATGGGGCAAGTCGGAAGTGGCAAAACTCATTTAGCTATGGCTATAGTCAACAACCTATTGGCTAAGGGTGTTAGGTGCAAATATCTGGAATATAGATCTTTCATGGCACTTGTAAAGCAGTCGTTAACGGACAGAGATACATACCAACGTGAACTGGATATAGCCAAAAGGGCAGAAGTATTGTAGATTGACGATTTTCTAAAAGGCAAGGTAACGGATGCGGACCTAAATATCATGTTTGAAATAATAAACACTAGATATCTGGCAGACCTACCAGTGATTATTACGACAGAGCTTACACCTGATGCAATAATCAAATTTGACGAAGGTATAGGGTCAAGGATCATGGAGATGGCAAGTAACTATATCTTGATAAGCCAAGGCAAAAATAAAAGGTTGGAGGTATTTGATAATGCTTAACTTGACACTATATGGCAGACCAATTACCAAGAAAAATTCTAGCAGGATAGTCACTTGTGGTGGATATACTAGGTTGCTACCAAGTAAGGCTTATGTCCAGTATCAAAAGGACAGCTTAAGGCAAATTACAGGACGTGAGAGGGTTGGAATTGACTATCCGATTAATCTCAGAGTCCTGTATTATATGCCAACACGTCATAGGGTAGACCTAGTGAATCTGTTAGAAGCAACTTGTGACATACTGGTAGACGCTGGTGTACTGGCTGATGATAATAGCAAGATTGTAGTGTCACATGATGGCTCTAGAGTTCTTTATGATAAGGGAAATCCAAGAGCGGAAATATTTATTGAGAAGGTGATGCAGGGATGAAGGTCCCTTGTCTAGATTGCATCAGGAGAGAAGCAGGATGCCACAGCAAGTGCAAGGAATACAGCACGTTTTTAAAAATAAACGAGAAGGTTAAGGCGGAAAGAATAAAGGCAAATGACTTAAGCGGATATATGTCCACTGAGTGCAGGAAGAATAAATTTGGAAGGAGGAAGAGGTTAAAATGCAAGATATCATGCGACTAGCAAAGAAGGTTGAAAAAGAGCTTGGAGAGGTTGAGACAAGGCCTTATATTGGCCTAAGAGATAGAGCAGGAAATAAGATATACTTAGGCGATGTGGTGAGTGTTCCAGATATAATCGGGAAGGAATACACAGCTAATATTGCAGTGGTAGTTAGAGCAGGGCAAGAATATGCACTAAGCTGTTTTAAGCAAAAAGGCAAAGTTGAACGCAGGTTGAAGAATAAGGAAGCGAGCCTTGAAGAAGTGCTTAGGGTTAGTAATGTGGAAAGGTAGGCGATACAGGGTGAATGAATTAATCAAAATAGAAACAAACGAGAATATGGAGCCAGTGGTTAGTGGCAGAGAACTACATTACAAACTAGGAATAGAAACACCATATTCTAAGTGGTTTAATCGTATGTGCGAGTATGGCTTCGTTGAAAATGTAGATTATGCAGTAACGGACATTTTTGTCCATAACTCAAATGGCGGAAAACAAAACATTTTAGATCATGTAATAAAAATAGACATGGCTAAAGAACTTGCGATGATACAAAGAAACGAGAAGGGAAAGGTAGCAAGGCAGTATTTCATAGACGTTGAGAGAAAATACAACAGTCCCGACATGATCATGCAGAGGGCATTAAGAATTGCTGATGAAAGAGTAAGCAATTTGTTGTTGGAAAACAAGTTTAAGGACCAGCAGATAGCGGAGCTTAAACCCAAGGCAGACTATACAGATAGAATCTTGCAGAATAAGAAGCTAGTCACTATTACGCAAATATCTAAAGACTACGGTATGAGTGGGAAGGCGCTTAATGACAAACTACATCAACTAGGCGTCCAGTATAAGCAGTCTGGGCAGTGGTTGTTATATGCTAGGTATCATAATAGAGGATATACGCACTCAGAAACTATAGATATCACTAGAAGTAATGGACTAGATGATACAGTGATGAATACTAAATGGACTCAGAAAGGACGTTTATTTTTGTATGATTTGCTAAAGAAAAATGGAATACTGCCAGTGATTGAGAAAAAAGATTGTTAGTGATAAAGGGATATTTATGCGAGGTGATGAAGGATATGACAAAGAAATTAATAATAAAAAAAACGATAATAATTAGTATGACTATGGTAATTATGGCAGGAATGACAGGTTGTGAGTCGTGGAAAAGATTCAAAAAAGGTATCCATTCAGATGTTAATGGTGGACTAAATAGAGAAGTGAAGGTTTATAGTTATGATGGTAAATTGATTCATACATATAAGGGGAAATTTGATATTCAATCCAATGAAAACAAAGTGTTATTTGATATAAAAGGAAAAAGAGTGACGATATATAATTCACCTGTAGTAGTAGAAGAGAGGTAGTGAATATATGGCAGTAAATAATATAACAATAATGGGAAGATTAACAAGGGATCCTGAGTTAAAATATATGCAGTCAGGAACAGCAACAATTAATTTTACAGTTGCAGTTGATAGAGATTACAAGGATAATAGTGGGAACACACCAGTTGACTTCATACCAGTGCAGTTTATGGGAAAGCAAGCTGAAACAATAGCTAATTACTTCAATAAGGGTTCCATGATTGCAGTAATAGGAAGTATGAGAATTAACAAGTATGAAAAAGATGGACAGAAGAGAGATTTTACATTTGTAGCAGGAAAGAGTTTTTCTTTTGTTGCTGGTAGTAAAAATGAAGGCAGGCAAGTATCAGGTCAACCAGAATTTAATGCTGTAGATGATGACGAAGTACCGTTCTAGGGGGATGAAAAACGGACTTGAGGACCTTAAAAAGGCTAAGAAAAATCTGGATTTTGCGATAGAAACTTTGGAGAGTAAAGATGTTTTATAAGTTATTAAACGAGATAAAAAGTGATAAAAGATTTGATGAGTGGAATTATGCACGACATTTAAGAATAACAGAAGGATGGTTGATGGTATGAAGAAATTTAATAAATTAGTAGCCTGCGTAGCACTAAGCAATATGTGTTTTTTTGCTGGCGGTTTCGGGGTTTGGTTACGATTATTGTAAGTCTGATATGAAAACTTATGTAGGTGAAGTGGTGGCTAAAGACTATTTGCCGGAAGAGTATAAAGAGAATCATGACACGAAAATGATAGAAAAATACGAGGAGCAGTATGTCGTTAAAGTTAGAGACTATGCAGGTGATATCGTGTCAATGAATGTTAGCAAGGATGAATTTAATCAGATTGCTATAGGGGAGAAGTTAAAAAGATAGGGGGGATTCAGTGAATAGAAAAAAGAAGTTGGTGGATGCAATTAACCAAGCTTACAGCAATAAGAAAAGATTACATATAAGATTTGAACCGATAAAAACAAGTGGTTACTATGAGATACATTATGCTGGGTGGGAGCTTAATAGATTCAAGGAAGTTGTAGTTGGTATGTATAACAGTGATCTTACTAGTGACACTTTTAAGATAGTTGATTTTGAGGTGGTTGAGTAATGAGGGATGAAAAAAGAGAGCCTAAAGAATACCTGGGACAAATTTACAAAATAGATAATTATATAAAATTTCTA
>UMKD01007618.1_pt1 | contig 20288 bp, 23 predicted proteins | sample 1966221 | NCBI WGS metagenome assembly UMKD01 (sample SAMEA4836167, study PRJEB28245) | human gut metagenome | biome: gut microbiome; material: fecal sample | place: Denmark | collected 2008
TCAAAATTGGCGACAGCATTGGATGTCAATACAAATCAAAATAGTGATTTTGTTGGTGCAGCGAAGCAAACAATGCGGACAACTCAAGAAGTATTGGCGAATATTACAGGACGCTCACAAAATTCGAATTCAGCATTAAATGCAGCAGCATCAAAATTGGCGACAGCATTGGATGTCAATACAAATCAAAACAGTGATTTAGTTGGTGCAGCGAAGCAAACAATGTGGAAAACTCAAGAGGTCTTGGGGAATATTACGGGAAGCTCAGTACATTCGAGCCAAGTATTACGGGAGGCTACAGAGAGATTTACCTCTAATATAAATATTGAGTCGTCTAGTCATAATGATCTTTTGAATGAGGCAAGGACGGTTATTAGTAGGACTCAAGAGCTATTAAATAAATCAACATTGAATAGTGATAAAAGTCAGTAAGTTAAATTTTTAAGGAAAAAGTAGCCATATGATTTTTATATGGCTACTTTCTGTTGTGTATATCTAATGAGTAAAAGTTATTAATAATAAGAGATAGGCATGAGAGATAAAATAGAAAATGATGTTAGGGATGTTATATCATCATGTATCATTAATAATGATATAACAATAGAGCTAAATACCAATTTGATTGAGGATTTATACGCTGATTCATTAGACCTTATTGATATTTATACAGCATTAAGTGATAAATATAATTTAGACATGGAAGTATTTGATGTTCCAGCAATAGAGACGTTTGGGGATATTTGTAATATAATTGAAAAAAATATTAACAGATAAACCATCTTAGCTAATAATTTTTAGCTAAGATGGTTCTGTTTTATAAAAAACTATTTTTTCTCGTCTTTATTACCAATATCGTTATTATCTGCGGTGTTGGTTTTTATTTTGTTATTTATTAATGTGTTGCTTGGGCTGTTTTTCTCTATCATTTTGTTGTTTTTTAGTGGGGGGGGATTGATGTCATTTAGGTTTTTATGGGCAATAGATAGCGTTTCATACATGGTGATATTTTTGTTTGTTTTTAAGACTTTTAAATATTCATTAAATAGATTGTTTTCTTTTTCTTTTGATTTAGAATATTCAGGGTGATTTTTAAAAAATAAGGCTATTTCACTTTTTGCTTCAGTGTATTTATTGCAAAATAATTTGTTGTCACTGATGTTATTATTTTCTTGTTTGCCTAATGTACTCATGTCTAAATAATTCAAGCATTCATCTATGCTTGTTGTTCTATCCTCAGAGTTAATAGGTTTGTTGAGACTCTTATTCGTGTTAACGTTACTTTTTGTACAACCAATAAGCAATGATAAACTTATTAACATCGTGATCAGTTTCATTTTATCTCCAAGAATTTTATATTTTCATATTGTTAGTATTCCATAAAATTTATTTAGAATAAATAGAGTAATGAATTTTAACGTCTTACGTGCGGACTTAAGTGAAATTTCAATGCGTTGATAAAATGAGCGTTTTTTAAAAGTATTAATGATTGTTTATCATGATAATGGCTGCCAAAAATTAATTTTTACTTTACAGTTCTTTAAGTTTCTTGACTTAAGGTGAAGGATAGATGCATATATAAGGTATTTATGAATATAAAGTGAAAGTAACTCCGAGTTTATTTTTTATTGGTGATTGTTGTTTTTAGATAGAGTTTATTTATAATAATGCAATAATTTTTTAATGTTCGTGATTCATTATTTTTGCATTGTATTATTAGTCTTTATTTCCTTTTAAACTATAATATATTCTTGTAATGTTACAGTTAAATAAAAACCCCTCTATTGAAAGTCGATTTGTTTTTGAGAATTTCATATTAACCCTAGATGGTGTTCTTATTCGGGATAAAAAAAGAATAAAATTACCCCCTAAAGAGTTTGCGGTTTTATCTCTATTATTAGAATCTGCAGGTAAAATTGTTAGTAAAGATGTGTTGTTAGATCTTGTTTGGGGAGATATAGATGTAACAGAGGAGTCTTTAACTCGTTGTATTTACTCTCTTAGACGAATTTTATCGACAGGGAAAGATAGTCGATATATTGAAACTATCTATGGAAAAGGATATCGTTTTAACCAGCCTGTTTTTTCCATTTCTAAAAAAGAAAATAAAAAATTAAATTTATCAATAGCGATTTTTCCTTTTCAAACTAATACGGAATTAGATGTTGCAGAAATACATAATGATTTAATAAAAGGGGTGTTTAAATATTCAAAATTGGGATTAACTGTATTACCTTCTGCGGTGACCCAACATTGCGTTGATGTTAATAGTTTACTGGAACTGACGAGTAAATTAAAACCAGACTATTATTTGGCAGGTAAAATTATACCTTTAGAAAATGCATATAAAGTTACAATTGAACTTATTAGTACTGAAGGTCACTGCTTATTGTATCATGATAGTTTTAATTTTGTTAATGAGAAATCTATTAATTTATTGCAACACTGGATTTCCAATATAATTTTACAGAATATTCCAGGATTACAAAACTGTCCATCTGAACTAAATTCATTGGATTCATTAGATTCTGCAGCTATCTATTTAAATGGTATACATATGCTATATAAACATACCTCAGATAGTTTACAGCAGGCAGCTGTTCTTTTTCAAAAGTGTATTAATCATTATCCAGAAAATATACTTTCTTATTACTCTTTGGCTGAAACTTATTTATGTTTAGCTCAATTTGGTTTTTTTGATAAGCAGCACGCGATTGATTCTGCTTATCAAATTATTGAGAAAGTAGTTAAGTTTAATAATGATAGTCCAAGAACATTGGGATTACTTGGGTTAATTAAAACCATCAAGTCTGATTTTATTGTTGGTGAAATGTTGTTGAATCAGGCATTATTAATTGGTGGAAATGGTTCTGATATAAATTATTATTATGGTTGGCATTTATTCTTAAAGGGTGAGTTAATTTTAGCAAATAAATATTTCGATCAGTGCTTAGAAATTACACCGACACGTACTCCGGTAAGTATTCTAAAGTCATGGATTGTATACTGCACAAAAACACTAGATGAATCAATTGGTTATTGTGAGTTTGTGTTGTCTCAAAACTTAAAGAGTAATCCTGTTTTGAATAGTATGCTAGCACTTTTTTTGGCATTAAATGGATGTTTTGATAAGTCTAGAGCAATTATTGATGAAAAATTAAGTAATGAAGAAATTTGCGGCTTTGTTGAAGTAAATGTTCTTTATGCTAAATATTGCATGAATAAAAATGATGAAATTGAAAATATAAAGTCTTTTGTGATGAAAAATATCGATAATATTCCAAGTGCTATTCTATTGCCTTTGATTGCTATATCAATGGGGGAGTTTAAAGCCTTAGAAATATTAATAGAGTTAAAAGAAAAAAATGATATTTGGTTAAATTTATGGGGTAAGGATCCTCGTATAATTGAACTTGAGAATGTATTATCTGGATAAGGAATAGTGAATGATAAAATTAATAATTTTATTATTTTTCCCTTTTGGAGTCTATGCGAATTGTTGGCAGCATGCTGCTTCAATTTATGGTATTGAGCCGGAATTGCTGTATGCTATAGCTCAACAAGAATCGGGTCTTAAACCATATGTTATTGGAAAAAATAAGAATGGAAGTAAAGATCTGGGAGTGATGCAGATAAATAGTAGCCATTTACCAAGGTTAAAAGAGCTAGGCATAAACGAGAAGCAGTTATTAGAGGAGCCTTGTTTATCTGTAGTGGTAGGGGCATCTATTTTATCTGATATGATGAAAGTATACGGTTATTCATGGGAGGCGGTTGGTGCTTATAATGCAGGGATCTCTGAAAAAAGAAAAGTTGCTAGGATGAATTATGCAGAGAAAGTATGGTCTCATTATAAAAAAATTAAAGAAGAAAAATTGATTGGTAAATTGGATTTTGAGTGATTATTTTTTGCAAGAATTGATGCCGATATTATTTGGATAATGGTATACCATCAAAATGGTTTTCGATAGGATAAATATTTATGAATATACAGAATATTGGTTCAATGCTTGGTAGGGTCCTTGCAAGGGGAATTGGTGTTGAGGCAAAAGCTCCATCAGTCAATACGTTTCAGCTATCTAATGTTCTTGGGGGAGTTAGGAACGCATCAGTTGCATCACCGGTAGCTAGTGCCGCTAAGGGGGCTTCGGGTAATAGCCCAGGGGTAGTGGCTCATCTGGCTGGTGTGAGGGGGAATAGCCCAAATCCGGCTAGTTTAAATATACCTCCGATGGCACAGCGAGTTGCTATGGCTTGTTATCATCACTCATCCGTGACAAGCGGAACTAACTTAGGTCCAAGCACTTCTTCTCATAGTGTTGTTTCACATGGGGGGGAGGCTAGCGAAAATACAACGCAAACTAAAAATGAATGTCGTAAGGATTTACCACCCATTGCTCTGCGATTGATGGCTGAAATAGCAAAACATGAAGAGAGCAAAGTAAATACAGGTCCATTAAAAGATAAAAACGATTTGCCGCCGATTGCTCAGCAGTTGTTGGCTGAATTGGCAAAACATGAAGACGGAAAAGCAAATCGCGGTCCAATTTCACCAGATAGCCTAATGGGTAAAGAATTACAGAACATGGTTTCTAATTTTGAGAAGTTTAGGTCTGGTACTTTATAAGGTAAAGCTGATTTGAAGGAGTTGGAGTTAGCTCAATATTTTGTTAATGAATTACTTGGTTTTGTGTGAATTTTTTTGTTTATATGCCTGTTGTTATTATTTTTAGCCTATCATTAATTGATAGGCTTTTTTATTTATAATGGGGATTTTATTTAAGAATAAGTTTATTTTTAGTAATATTTGTTACTAATGGGTTGGTTGTTGTATTTATTATGTTTTATTATTTTCTGGATTATGGTGTAAGTGTGATTTTTTAATATGTTTATGTCTGTTGATGGGAATATTATTGTTTCATTATTATTTCATCATGATTCTTTGTGTGCGTGATTGTAGAGTATGAAAAAATTTGTCTACTGATGTTTTGATGCTCAAATGATAATTGAAGATAAAGATAACAATCAGAGTATAACGAGTTTTGTTATTCGACTCCTAAACAGTCCGTTAAGGGGGTGTGAGTTTCCTTTGCCTCAAGGAAAAACGCTTTTTATCGTTAAAAATGAGAAGGAGCTAGTTAATTTTGAGGTGGCTCCAGCGTTACCACTTGATACTATTTATATTCCCTTAGCTGAGGGCGGTATTAATTTTGAGATAAGAGTTAATAATGAAGCCGCTGTGGATGAGGAGAGGATTTTATTATCTGAGTTGAATGAATCTGGCTCTTCTATTGATCGTACTATTTATTTCAATAAGCCTATGAAGATAGGTGCGTTGAGCATTGCTATCCGGGCTGAAAATGAAGAATGGAGCAGTGAAGTCTTATCGAGCGAAAGTGATCCAAAGAATAAGTTAAAGAATATACCCAAAAAACATCGTTGTGCATTATTATACAAATTTTTCATTTGTTTAGTTATTGCTGTTGGTCTTTTTATTGCTACCTTTTGGATGTGGAATGCACCGCAAAGGCAAGTTGCAGAGCTTAGTTCTTTGTTAGGTGTTGAAAAACAAAATTTTCAAGTTTTATTAGGTCGAGATAACATTTTTTATATTGTGGCTAAAGATGAACGAGGTCACCTTTGGGCTCGTCAAGTCATAGCCCGCGGTGGATATGAAAAAGAAGCGCTAGTCGTTGATAACGAAAATGAGAATAAGCGATTGACTGAGTGGCTTTCCAATAATTATCCGTCAATGCCATTTTATCGATTACATTTAAATAATCCAAAGAAACCTCAGTTTTGGATTAGCCGTCAGCGCACCTCGTTGGATAAAGAACAAAGAAAAAAATTGGTCGGTGAGTTAATGAAGGTTTTTCCTTACGCTGAATCGATTGATATCGTTGCTATAGACGATAATGTGGCAATCAGCCAAGCTGAGAATGGTTTAAAATTACAAGCGCTACCCTATACAATCAATAAGGGAACACATAATTACACCTTTTTAATTAGAGGTTCGTTGGATGATGGAGAGATACTACGTACTCGACAATTTATTAATGAATATACCCAGAAATGGGGAAGTAATTATGTTCAATTTGCTATTGAATTAAAAGATGACTGGTTAAAAGGACGTTCTTTCCTATATGGAAGTGATGGATATATAAAGAAAAATTCAAGCCATTGGTATTATCCAAGTCCGTTATAGTTAATAAGAAGGAATAGATTATGCTAGTAAATAATATTTGGTCAGGATATTTAGATGATGTTTCTCTTACCTTTGATCAGGGGGTAAAGGATTTACAAGGGCAGATTGATGAGGCGTTAAAGAATCTAGCTGCGAGACCATCTGATCCTGCATTATTAGCACAATATCAAAGTAAATTATCTGAATATAATTTATACCGTAATGCGCAATCAAATACAGTTAAAGTATTTAAAGATATTGATGCTGCGATTATTCAGAACTTCCGTTAGTAATTGATAGGTATAGAGGGGGCGTTATGTCGATTGTTATATCTAATATTCCTGCTATTAATGAGCTATCGAGTAGTGTGAATAGTATGGAGAGTTTAGAATCAGGTGTTATATCTTTAGAAGATAGATTGTTGCGTAGTTTTTCTAGTACTGCGGTAGATATGGCGGGAGAAAAAAATTCTATTTTAAATAAGGTTGAACAACCTCATGCTGTAACAAGTCCTGAAGAACTATTTGATCTACAGGTTCGTACTTCTAATTACAACTTGGAGGTTTCTCTGCTAAGTACACTAACTCGTAAATGTGTCGGGGCAGTTGAAACGCTATTACGCTCATGATATCTCGTTGTTTATGTGCCATTCTAATGGTATTGCTTTTGAATGGATGTAAGGAAAAGAATCTATTTAAAGGATTAGATCAATACCAAGCAAATGAAGTTATTGCTGTATTACAAATGCATAATATTCAGGCAGATAAAGTCGATAACGGTAAAAGTGGATATAGTATTTCTGTTTCTGAACCTGATTTTACAGCGGCTGTTTATTGGGTTAAGGTATATGAATTACCTCCGCGTCCTAGAATGGAAATTGCTCAAATGTTTCCAAGTGATTCGTTGGTATCTTCGCCTATAGCAGAGAAAGCTCGACTATATTCTGCAATTGAGCAGCGTTTAGAACAATCATTACAAACGCTTGCGGGAATAATTTCGGCTAGGGTTCATATCAGTTATGATATAGACTCGAATGAATCTGGAAAAAGTAGCAAACCAGTTCATTTATCTGCTTTAGCTATTTATGAGCGAAATACTCCGTTAGGCTTACAAGTCGGAGATATTAAACGATTCTTAAAGAATAGTTTTGCTGATGTTGAATATGACAATATTTCTGTTGTTTTATCTGAACGAAGCGAGGCTCAGTTACAAGCCCCCGTGCCAATTATTAAGCCTCAAGGATTTAACTTTGTATGGATAATCCTTTTGGCCTGTGTAATCACTTTAATTTTTGGAAGTATTCTTTTCTTGAAAAGAAAGAATGATTTTTCATTCATTAAAGCTAAAGATAAGAAAAATCAAGGTGATGAATAAAGAACCCATATCGGTTATTTTACAGAGGGTATTGTTTAACCCATTATCGTATATTCATCCTCAACGAATTCAACATCTTCTTAGTGTGGAGGATTATTCTAGTAAGGAAGTCTCTGCGGTTAATGAACTATTATTGCACTCATTAAATTTAGAATACGGTGATTCAAATATAAAATTATCGTCTCTAATGCAGAAACTAATCCGTCAATGGAATCAACTGCCTCAAGTTGCATATTTGATAGGTTGTCATGCATTGAGAAAAGAATTGACATGGAATGGTGCTTATCTTCAGTTACCTTGCTGGGTACGCCGTTTCATGTTAATTGATATTCCAAATCATAATATTACAGTAAATCCAATAATTAAAGGTAGAGATGCACTATGTAATAATTATATTATGAATTTGGGGTATTCTTTTTTAGTTTATTGGGCCCATGAATTACCCCAGTCAATCTTTCAACGTATGCAGCTTTTATTTCCGCCTATAGACGATCTTGTAGTATTTGAAACTAAAGAGGTAAAACCTTTAATTTTAATACTGGCCTTACAATATGCTAAAACATATCCAAACTCAGTCCCATCAATCTCTAATTAATGGAGTATTGATTAAAAATAAGATAGTAAAAAGTTGTTACTATATTGATAAATTAGAAAAAGATGCACAAGAGCGCGCTAAAAAGGTTTTAAAAGATGCTCAGTCTGAAGCTGAACTCTTCCAAGAGCAAGCTTATTTGGATGGTTATAAACAAGGAATGCTCTATGCTTTGAATCAAGTTTTGTCATTTTTTACTAACCAAAGTGATATTGTTTTAAATTTACAAAAACAAGTAGATTCATATGTTAGAGAAATGCTATTTGAGATAGTTAACAATCCTGACACATTACTTGTCGTTTTAGATGAATGGTTAGCAAATATTCATACAAGTGAACAAAGTCTGCTGGTTACGTTACCGAAAACAACGAAATATTCAGATGCAAAATTGACTGAGTTTATTGAGAAAAGGTGGGAAGGGAATGTAAGTATAAACTACCATAATCAAAATCATTTTATTTTTCATTGTGGGAGTTATATTGCAGAGTTCTCTCCAGATAAAATTATTGATTCTGGATGTGCGGCACTACAGAAAAAGTATTTATCTGAATTATCGAAAAAATGTAAAGTGCTTTCTGATGATATGATGGATAGTTTTCTTCATCAGAAGTTCGCTGATGAATTAAGTCATGGTGGTGATGCATTATGAAGATATCACTGGATATTTATAATGATAAGTATGCTCTTTCTTCGGGTTATAAAAATGATGTCGTTTCTTTAGACGAGCGTATCTTGGCTTTAACATCATTAAAAACTAATGAGAATAATAGTTTTGAACTTGAGTTTGTTAATTCTATATTAAGTCTATCTGGTTTGAATAGTGTTAGAGAGTATTCTGATCATATTAGCAGATTACTTTATGGTATGGAAGATCCTGCAAATGGTAATAAAGTTTTTGAAACATTTGAAAAGCAAAAAAAAGCATTACAAAGTGCTCTTGAGTCTGTAGATCATAATTCAATGATGGGCGAGGGTATTATGGCGGTATTACTCGGAGTGACTAATGCTGAATCTCAAATGACGAAATGGATGCAGGATATTGTTTTATCTGGCGGAGAAATTAAGGAATTTGAAGAGTGGTAGCTATTTATGAATACGTGGGGCGGATGGATTTTATTTTAAAAAACCATACGAGTTTTACTTTTTATTGAAAAAGTCGAATGTTTATTTTTTTGACGTTCATTTTATTTCCCTCACGGAAAAATAAAAAATAGCTCTTGTGGAAACTTTTATATATAATATAATTTCTTATAGCAATAGTGATTCTATTTTCATTACATATTGTATCACAAACCTCTGCCCCTATTATCATTTTTAGGGGCTTTTTTTATTTATGTGATTTTTTGATACATAACAAGACATGACGTACCTTTAATTTCATATCCTACATTTTATCTATATCATCAATTGTAATTATTCTCGAGAACGAGATTTTCCGTGTATTCTTTAAGTAAAAAAGTCGACTCCTTAAATGTTGATAAGCACAATCGTTCAAATCTCAATAGGTTCGGTGATTGAGTGATGTCGAATATTTGGGCTATAAGAGTTTGATTGACAGTATTGTTATTCATTGTTTGAATGTATGATAAGAAATTATGAAGAAATAATGGGTTAGAGCGCTCCGTTTGCATCCATTCAGAGGCTGTAATTTGTCGAGTAACTCCTTCACCTAGGTCGGTTTGATATAAAAAGCATTGTCTTGAATCATTTTTACCTGATGGGATATCAATAACGTAAGAATGACCTAATGCTTTATCCTGTATTCTGAGTATAAAGTTTTTATCTTCAGGTAATTTGTTGATAGTGTTTTCTAATTCAGTTATTGGCATGTACCCTGTATTATCGAAAGTTTCTTGATCATTATCGAGAAATACTTTCATCATATTATTAGCAAATAAACCGCATACTGGCTCTCTGAAACCATTTATATAGCCAAATGTTTCTTCTACTAATTTGGGGCTGCATCCCCATTCTTCTGCTATTGAGCTGATGTTTTTTTCTAGCTTTTCACAGAGTGTATTCGGGTCTTTGTGGCTGATGGGTATGTGATATTCATCGCAGTTCATAATTGCATTAATCCCTTTATCTTCACTCATTAACTGCGTTAATTTTTGTATTTGTTTATATATTGGTGTTTTACAAAAAACGGCATTAATGTTACTTGCTGGTGAGGTGGGGGGAATGTTTATGGGGGCATTATGTGTATTTATTGATGATGGTAGCATATTTATTCCCACTAAAAAGTTGAGATGTTTCTCTGTGGCTGACGTATATTACATTACTGTAGTATTGTAAACTTTAACTAATTTAACATAATCTAGATTATGTGTACATGTTTCGTAAATAAATTTAGGGTATTAAATTCTGATTTTATCAGGGATAATTTAGAATTATGATAAATCCATAGGTATAGATTTATCATAATGTTATTTCATAATTTAATTAAACAATTATGTCTGGGCGGATATATTGTAGTTTGTTTAGAAATTTCAGTTTCTCAAGAAATTGTTCTTGGTTATTGTATTTTTCTATTTTTTCGCACTGAACCCGATATTTATGTTTCGATTTGGTTGCTAATTTGATTAGTGATAAATGAGCTGATTCATTTTTTGCGGTGATTAGTTTGCTAGCAAAATCTAGGTGCTTATTTCCTTTTTCATGTACAACCTCTTTTCGTGCTAAATCTAAGGCTGCGTTTGTACTATGGCAGATATGTGCTTTAAATAGAGTTAATAGCTGCATAATTTTCCTCTTTGATTTGTTTTATAATCTGAGATGAGCGTCAAGTTCTGATTTAAATTGTTAAGCATTTTTTAACTATTATTCATTGTTAGTTGATGCCCCCTTCTTTATTTCTTGTATATATTCTTTTAGGGAGCGTCGTTTTCTTTGTTTTCTTTCTCGTTCTTTTAATTGATTCTCGCGATTCCCCCAATAAAAAAGCCACTCTCCTTTTGTTAATACTTTGATATTTAAATCTTTTTGAATGTTTTCAACGTTTTTTATTTTTTCCGTTAGTGTGGGATCGCTATCCTCATCACTATCTAATAGTAAAATATCTAGATCAGCAATGCTGGAATCGGGGGATTTGATATTTAGATTCGTAATGAGGTAAGATTTTTTCATCATCATTTTAATTATACTAATTAATATATGTTAATTACTTTTTGTATTACAGAGGCCAGGAGATATGGACCTTTAATATGAAATAAATCTATTTGCGCATGTTTTTTATCTGATTTTTTGGAGGTGAGCAATCAAAAAATGCTCATTTTTGTGGTTGGGTGTCTCTTTTTGTAGGGCGTGCTAATATTAAGAAAGGCTATTTTACTTATCTATGTAAATATGAATAATTTATTGAATATAAACATTTTTGTTTAAATAATTAAAATGAAAAGATTCCTTGGAAATAAATAATTATAATTCCGGCAATATTTAAGTATGGGCCAAGAGTTATTTTTTTGGGAGGGAGTAGTTATCATGATGTACAAAATACCAATAATTGCGGCCATTAATACAAGATAAGGTAAAGAAAAAACATCAACCCATGCTCCTAATCCAGAAAAAAGAATAACATCATTCATTCTAAACATTTGTCTCCGCATTAAGAATGATGCTATTGCTCGAAGTATATAAAAAGAGATGAATCCGACAGTAACTCCGTTAATTGCTTAGCGTAATGATATTGGTGATACGCCAATCCAAGAAAAAACAATACCACTCCATAATATATTTTGTGTAAAAGAGTATGGTAATTTTTTATAGTTTAAATTAAGCGTAATTGTGGTAATTAATAAAATCAGTAAATATATTACAGCTAATAAGCTATAATAGTTTTTAGACCAAATTAGCGTTGAGGATAAAAATAAAATAGAAGTTATTACTTCTATTAATGGATAGCGATAGTATGCATCTTTCGATCTCAGGCATGATAATAAAGGCACGTTATTATACCAGCGAAGTTTACTGTTACAATTTGGGAAAAGAGGTATAGATTGTACGTATTTTAATTAATCCAATGTATTTTCTACTGAAATATAGGAGCCCGTTAATGAATTCAAGAATGCAATGATATTATCGATATTTTTTCTGGTAGGGTTTTACCAACTTGATATTCTAGCATTAGTTTGACTGCTTCATCTAAGGTTTGTATATCACCACGATGAAAATAAGGGGCTGCTTCAGATTAATTTTTCAATAATTTCTTGCCGAGAACTTGATGCCATTTCTATTGGATTTAATGGTGGTCCTTCTGCTTGCTCTTGTAGAATATTAGCGCTTCCATCCCAAAATTGTTTTACATTAAATTCGGAATTAAATACAGTTGGCGCATTAATCGGACCTATTTGTCCATTAACACCTATGGAGGTTTTCTTATTATCAGCTCCACCCATATCTAGTTGGTGGAAACTTGCGCAAGAAATTGAATTATCTTTAGATAATCTAGGGTCATGATATAGCAAAGAACCTAAAGCAGCCTTGTTTTTTGGGACTGCCAATGATAATGGAATCGGTTGTATTGGCTCATGATGCGTTTTTTCACTGGTTTTTTCAAGGGAATAATATTTTTGACGTTCACTTTTTATCCATCTTAATATCCTTTCTTTTTCTTCTGGCTTAAAAAAACCGGACCAATGTAAACTAGTATAGCGAGCCGGGGGCATTGTATTGTGTTCTATCACCCATTCTAATTTAGATAGGTCACTTTCAGGGGGCTGTGTCCCATCGATTAAACTATTGCGGATGGGGGTAAAATCAAAAGATTTATAACTAAGATTGACATCAAATTCCATCAACTGTTTTACAATCGGAAATTTTGAATAGAATGGTAATGGTGTGGATGGTATATGACAATAATCACAGCCGGTGCTTTCAAGGATCTTTAATAATTTAATATTTTCATATGATGATGAAATAGATGGAGTGACAGTTTGAATCCGTTGTTTATCATAATAATAAATATAGCTGGACAACCCTAAGTATCCAATAACGCTAATTACGATAGGGCCCTGTAGCCATCCAGATAGACTTTTCATTTTTAATAAATCCCAGAGAAAAGCAAAAATTGTACGTTTTTAGAGAAGATGGAAATTAACTAAAGATCAATTTTATGTTTGTTCGCGTGTTAGAACATGCATCTTTATCAATCCAAAGTATAGGGGAATAGTATATGAATTACTTTCATTTTTTGCTCATGGTAATGATGTTATGACTTATTTATAACCAAGATCTATTTTTATGAAACAATATAAGTAATAATTTGTATTTTCCCTATATTTTCTGAGTTATTTCCCCATCTTTGAGTGATAAGGGCGTGAGTGTTATCCTCGTTTTTCGAGACCAAATTCGACTGTGTTTTTAACAAGTTCATTTTCCATTGTTTTTACCAAGCAAACGTTGTTGCTTTTTAATTAGTTTTATTGTTGACGCTAGCTTAGAGGTGGGAGTTATGCTAGTAAGGTTTCTTTCTTGATGTAGTGAATATCAAAGGAAAAGCTAGCTGGTAGCAATACCATGTTGGTGAACTGCCATAAAAACACACATATCCCGATTAAAAGCTTTACTGAACTTTTGTGGAGGACATGTTTTTTGAGTTCAGGAACTGATATCTCGAATATATCTTTTAAGAATTAGTGTGAAAACGATAATTAAGATTATCACTTATTTAAGTAATAGCAACTGTTTGGAGATCTAAGGGGCCAGTCTAATTGTGACTTATAATGTAACAGTCCACTCCCCATTAATTGAGACACATTAAATTAGAGTTTTCTAATTGTTTACGATAGGCCTCCGGTGGGAGGTGATTTAAACTTTCGTGGGTTCGATTTTGGTTATAATCTTGTAGCCAAAACCATGCTAATTCTCGAACTAGGCTTAACGATTCAAATAAATACGTATTTAAAAATTCACGACGGAACGAACCATTAAAACGTTCGATAAACCCGTTTTGTTGTGGTTTTCCTGGTTGAATATGGCACCGCAAAATTTGGTTATCTTGACAATAATTCATGAAGCGTGACTACATAAGCCTCATGTCAAAACCGAACGGATTAACGGCAGTGAAGAATCTTGCGGCAGCCTTCGAGCATTATAATGAATGGCATCCCCACAGTGCACTGGGTTATCGTTCACCGTGAGAGTATCTGCGGCGTCGACCCCATAATGAAATAAGTGATAAAAAGTGTCTGGAAATATAGGGTCAAATACAGGCTGTAATGATATTTTTGACGGCTAAAATTCAAGATCGAGTTCTCATTTTCCTTGTTCAAGGTACCGCAGAATGCTGAGTAAAAGAAAACCTCGTGGATTTATCATGAGAGTAAACATTATCGGGAAACTCCACAATAACATGAGTTAAATCGGTAAGCCATTTTGAGTATTCACTTAATTATTGATTAGGAAATGTTAATTGTCTAACACAACTATTAATACTGCTCGTTGCCATATCTACCGTATCAACATTTGTTAATGCTGTTACGAGATTATAGTTTCTTCCTACATTTATACTCTCTTGTGAAAAAAATCCTTCCCTTACAATTCGCCTTGAAAATTAACAGCGGAAATATAACTAGAGTTAGATTCTGGCTATAAACAATCTTCCTTAGCTATTAGCCGCTAAAACAGAGATAAAGCCGGGTTGGTAATGATTTTTCTGCAAATATTTTTTGTGAGCTTAACCCCCTTCGAAGGAGGTGGGGGACTTTGTGAGGCGATAGCCTGAAAGAACCCCATGTTAAAAATAACCTCTTACTCACCATTTTGGGGCTAGAAGATGTTTTGCTAATACGGTAGAGTTAATGAAGCTATCATTAGGTGCTATGTAAGGTATAAGGATCAATAAAGAATATAGCTACATTATTGAAGCCACCTCCTTTAGGGGATGTTACTCTTTATTCAGTTTTTGAATCAATGAAATCCAACAAATACTGTAAGCCCCCTTGATCGATATAGTCAGATTCTTTTTTCCCGATATCAACAGGGTAAAATAAACCTGATTTGACATCATACAAAAAATTACCTTCTGATAAATCATTAGGAGGGCATCCTTTAGCTATCATATCCACCATTAAAGACATAAATTTATTTTTAGCATCGGGATTAAAATTTTCAACCTTGGACATAGGGATTCCAGGAACCCTCGACATTTCAATAGCTCTATTTGATAAGACAACAGCTGAGTTGTCACCATAAAACTTATTGAATAATTCAGCTTGCTCCTTTATCTCTGATGTAGCACTGCTATCTAGAAAAATTTTTAATACTTTAGATGGATTCGTTTTATCTTCAACAACAAAAGCTTCGCCACCTTTGCCTATTTCTGGACCTATACGAGAATAATATTGGCAAATAAATTCTTCAAAACTCAACCCAGCATTGGAATTTTTTTGTTCTATATGCGAATTAGTAGGTGTTTTTATCTGCTGGTTAATAGTGCTTCGAGAAATGCCTACTTGTCCGTAATTGAAATGCGTGGAATGATAATGCACAGTTGTACTATTACAGTTTCTAATCCAATTTTCAATCTTTGAAGAAAGGGTTGGATTATTGATCTCACCAGCGACTCTTCTGAGTTGGAATACTAGTTTTTGGCTATGTATAGTTGTTGCTATTGGTTTGTTTTCTTTAAAAAGGCGTTGAGCATCTTTTATGTTTAGCCCAACATCTGTATTAGCAACCCTGACTAGTTTATTTAATGTTTTTGGTGACAAAGTTTCATTATTTGCCTTTTGCATTAGCGCAGAAAAAACCGTCGCACTATTTACATTTATTTTATTAAATATAGCAAACATATTAACTCCTTTAATTAAGTTTATTATTTATATAACATTTGTATAAAGTTCACTTTCAAATATTACTCAAGTTGCTTATTTATAGAGTTTATCTAATTGATATTGTTAACTGTCCATGAGAATTGTAATGCTGCACATATTTTTTAGTGAAGATGTCTGTTGATAAGATAGAGATTTTTCATTGATCTTTGTCATGAATAATTTCCCGGTAAATTACCTTATATTATAGGTTATTCAACGGATTGAATATATGACTCGAATTAGAGTACTTTTTCAGTTAAAAACCAACCGGTAATACTTTCACGATTTTTTTCAGTCGGTAATACTTCATGAGGAAACTCTTCAGACATAAAAAAAATCATGCGCCCAGCAACAGGCTCTAATGTAAACAGGTGATTATCTTCTTGGTCATAGACAACCAATTCACCACCATGATTAGGTTGCCATAATTCATTCATATATAAAACAGCCGTAATTTTTCGGCGACTTACACCTTTTGGATTATCAACATGTCTCTTATAAAAGCCACCTTTTGAGTAACGGCAAAAATGTGTTTCAAAATCACGCAGACCAAGATAAAGCTGACAGTTAAGTTCTTGCCTGATTTGCTCCATTTTATCTAGATAATGAACGACAGGTTCTCCCATTTCTGGCTCTAGCCAAACTGTTTGGTCACCACGAATGGCTTTGTTTCCTTGGAGTGAGCCTCTGTGTCCAATTCTCGCATCTTGCAATGTTTTTGGTAAGCATTGTTTTATCATTTGAATATCTGACAAAGTCAGAAAACTATCCCACACATACCAACCTTGAGAGGTAAGTGAATCAATAAGTTTATTAATAAACATGATGAATATTAGAAAAATTATTCGATTAAAGCCTTATACGACAAGAAGATAAAATAATAAAATTAAAAAATTTTATCTTAATGATAAAATTAGCCTATCGATATTAAATTAGAAAGGCGGAAAGTTGTTTAGTGAAGTAGTGGCGATTTATCCACAAGAAAAAATGGCGATTGTTCAATAAAGCTTTTAATTGGGTATGTGTGTTTTTATGGCTACTCACCAACATGGTGTTGCTATCAGCTAGCTTTTCCTTTGGTATTGGCTGAATCAAGTTGGCCGCCTGATTATAATGACGTCAGGTGAGCAAGTTGCTCTAGCCTTTAAACTAGCGTCAGCAATAAAACCCGTTAAAGAGCGACAGAGTTTATTTGGCAAAAAACAATGGAGGATGAACTGGTTGAATACACGGTCGAGTTTTTTTGGGGCGAGAAAAATGAGGCTAACGTTCACGATCTTATTATCCAAGGAGGGGATAATGTGTCAGGAAATATAGGGATACATCTGGTGAGTTGAACACCAAGTGTATTACTAGCACAATTATACGTTCTATCAAAATGAAAAAGCAATTGGAAAGACAAGTGAGTTTGATGTTCTCGAGATGATAGGGATGCCTTTGCTTGTGTACTAAATGTAATCGATATAGCTTAAGAAGTTGGTTTATTCCCTTGACATACGGCAGTATGAAATCCACACAGTAATGGAATTAAAAATTATGAAACGGGACTTCATCAGTTTAATGTTAAAACCTAACGGATTTATAGCAGTAAAAAAATCGTGCTGCAACCCTCGAACATTTATTATCATGAATAGCCATCCCCACTGTGTACTGGGCTATCGTTCGCTGCTAGAGTATCTGCTGTGTCGAGCCTATAATAAAATCAGCAATAGAAAGTGTCTGGAAATATCGGGTCAAATACGTATTTTTTGATGACCACAAAAATTTGACTAAGTAACTTATATGAATATATATTTTTAGGGTGCCTATAAAGGGTGCCTATAAATAGGCGCCGAGATTCGCAACTTGGATATCACAATGAGGGTAACTGTATTAACAGTTGTTGGCAGTTAAGTGCAGTCAATTTATAGTCAAAAATATCATATTGGGCATGCAAGGGAGTCGAAAGGTTCGCTGGGATCATTGTGACCAGTATTGCGAACCTTGCATGTCTTTGTTTACTATCCAGTGACCGAAGTCGCCCACGCGATGGGCGTCGGTAAGTCCATTATGGATAAATGGGGGCGACAACTCAAGCTAGAACCCAAAGGGATTTCACCGAAATCCTCCCCCATGACGCCAGAGCAAGTCGAAATCAGTGAATTAAAAAAGAAAATCGCACGATTTAAAGAGCATAATGACATCTTAAAAAAGCTACAGCGCTAGTGAAGTTAGACTCCTGAAACAATTCTCACTGATCGAGAAACTCTGTCGGCACTTTAGTATTAAACAATTGTGTAACGTGTTCAGTGTTCATCGCAATAGCTATCAATATAGGTGTCATCGCTTAAAGACACCGTCAGTGGAACAAACACGGCTTCGAGCTTTTGTTCGAGAAGCTCATGAAAGCAGTCACTGTTTTGCTGATGCTCATACTATGCTGACATTGTATCGAATACAAAACCGGTTCCTTTAACGTGCGATCGTGCAACTAGGCTAATGAAATGATTTGGCTTGGTGAGTTGCTAAACACCGAAGCATCGATATACAAAAGCGACTTCAGACCACGTTGAAATACTTAATTATCTACGGCGCCAATTTGCGGTCACGGAGCCAAACCAATGTGATGTAATGTATATTGGGTCTGGTAACCGCGGGATGTATCTTGCTGTTGTGATAGATTTATTTTCTCAAAAAACCGTTGCTTGGGCGATGTCTTTTCACCTGATAGCCAACTAACAGGAAATGCATTATCAATGGCTTTTGAATCAAGTTGTAAGCCAAGAAATATCTTGTTTCATTCAGCTCAAGGACGTCATTATACAAGCCGCCAATATTGCTAATTATTATGGTGTTATCAGATAAAGTAAAGTTTATTTCGGCAAGGTAATGGCAGGAAAAATGTGTTGATGGAGCGATTCTTTCGATGTTTAAAAACAGAATGGAGCTAATAGAAGCGCCGTAAGAAATAACACGATATATCATCGGGAATTATAGTCAGCTTAGACCTCTTCAATATCATGGTGGCTTAACGCTCAATGGATAAGAACGATTACATTGGGAAAACGCTAAAACTGTGGCCAATTTTTGTCGACCACTTCAAACTCTCCAAGGAAAAATATGCCGTGGACGAACCCCAATAGAATCTTTATTGGATGGAAAACGTATTTAGGCTAAAAAGAATTTAATCCAGATATAATCTGACAGGCACCCTGTATAAATAACTGGTAACTGTCAGATCAAGTCTGAGCATTATAGGTATAGGTTGTTCACTGGATTGAATACATTGCTATCATTTTGCGATTAATGATATTAACTATACGAAAGCCAAAGCGATGTCACTGTAAACTAACGGTATCTGTGAACGTTTTCATAAAACGATATTACAGGAATTTTATCAAATTACATTTAGTAAGAAGCTGTATAGCGAACTTGAAACATGGCGATCGGATCTTGATGACCGGTTGCATTATTATAATAATACTCGAACTCACCAAGGAAAAAGGAGCTGTGGATGAACCCCAATAGAAACTTTATTGGATGGGAAGCGTATTGGAGGTGAAAGAATTTAACTCAGATATAATCTGACAGACACCAGTATAAATAACGGTTAACCGTTAGCTTAAGTCTGAGTTAGTACATGTGAGTCTATCTGCTTTTATTTTAAACGTTCGCTGGCAAGATTATAAACCTGACTTTTTTCTCGTTTACCAACGGCAACAACTGCAATGATTAACACATCATCAATAACTTGATATACCAATCTAAAACCTGATGTACGAAGTTTAATTTTATAGCAATTCTGCATATTTCTCAGTTTTTCAGATGATACATGCGGATTTTTACATCGTTTTATTAATTGTTTGGCAAATTGAGATTGAATTGTTTTCTCTAATTTTTTTCTGCATCTTTTCTAAATTTAACTGCATACATTATAGGTACTCGGTTAAATTAATATCGATAAGTGGCTGTGATTCCCGTTCTTTGACCAGCTTAGTAAGTTCGTTATCGTCTAGCGCATCAAGTATTTGTTCATACAGTTCAGCAGGAATACAGTAAAATGCTGGTTGATTTCGATTGAGAATAGCAACGGGATAACCTAAGCCCGCATTAACCGTTGCCATTGGATTTTTTTTAACTCACTCACACTGGCTGTGGTATCACTTAAAATGGTATTTGGCATGGTTAAAATCCCAATAAGACCTAATAATAGGTCTTGTTTTAAGGCTATTGACTTTGATATGCCACCTTCGGTTAGATAAAAACATGGAAGAATATAATGTATGTACATAGATTGTGTTTTATTCTGTTCCCTTGAAGTGGTCAATAAAAATTGGTCACGGTTTTAGAG